>JAABUQ010000189.1_pt1 | contig 134388 bp, 127 predicted proteins | sample 5560001 | NCBI WGS metagenome assembly JAABUQ01 (sample SAMN10711888, study PRJNA513371) | rock metagenome | isolation source: Antarctica rocks | place: Antarctica: Victoria Land, Finger Mt nord | collected 2015-12-18
CACAGGATACAGGTGTTGTGCGCAACGACGTGCGTGTCTTTCCCATGACCTGTACCAGTGGAGGCATATTGGATATCTATATTGAACCTCACCTGCCTCAGCCCCAACTCGTGCTGGTAGGCGACTCTCCTGTTATTACAGCTCTGAGCCAGCTTGCGCCAGTCCTCGATTTTGTTGTGACACGACTCGATCATCCTGACCTGACACAATTGCAGGTAAACGAGCGCACGTCGATTATTGTGGCGACGCATGGACAATATGATGAGGACGCGCTTGAACACGCACTTCGTAGCCCTGCTGCATACGTGGGCATGGTGGCAAGTCGTCGCCGCGCGGATGACTGTCGAGGCTATCTCCGAACATCTGGTATAACAGAGCAACAACTTGCACGCCTGCGAGCACCTGCTGGCCTGGATATAGGAGCGGTCACGCCAGAAGAGATCGCATCAAGCATCCTCGCTGAACTCGTACAGGTACGTAGACGAAGCCATACTGCGAGTGAAGAACACGCGCCAGTTCTTGAAGAAGCACATGTACATGTAAGCGAACCTGATATCCCTATCGTTGAAACGGCGCTAGACCCGGTGTGTGGTATGATCGTGGAGATAGCGAATGCGCGCCATCACACAACCTATGATGGGCGCGAGTTCTATTTCTGCTGTCCATCCTGCAAACGACACTTTGAACGCAGCCCACAGGAATATCTTGTACAGAACAAAGGGTAAATATTCGTAGTAGTCTACCAATCGTTATTTGATGGGACGCGAAATACAGGGAGACCGCAATGGTCTCCCCTACATGTCGCGCCGTTCCCAGAAGATGTAGGGGAGACCATTGCGGTCTCCCTGCCCTCTCCAAACGCTGATTTCCTCTCAACAATGCATCCTACAAACATTTATGGTTTAATTGCAATCACACGCAACGGGCTACCAGAGCCGTTGACGATCTTGAGTGGGGCGGCAATGACTATAGCTCCTGTCGGCGGCAACAGTTCCAGGTTTATCAGGCTGGTGATGCCAAATTTGCCCGCACCGTGCATGAAGGTGTGGTTGGGGAACGGTGGATTAAAGCTTCCAGCCGCGCCTGCATCCGTTCCTACAGTCTCAACGCCAACACCCAGGATGTCGCGCTCGTTTGCCAGGAATTGCGAAGACGTTTGATGAAATCCAGGTGTGTGTGGGCCGTCCGCCTGAACATTCAAAAACTCCTCGCGGCTTGTGCGTTTGCTCCAACCTGTACGCAGCAGCACCCAGGCACCTGATGGGATACGTCCATAGTGTGCTTCCCACTGCTCAATGTGTTCGGGCATGAGCAAGAAATCCGGCGATTGCTCTACTTCGCGCGTTACATCAATAACACAGGCTGGGCCAATAAACTTGCTCGGCAAAATCGTGTCGGTAGCATTGTTGGGCAGGTCCTTGCCTGTGACCCAGTGAACGGGGGCATCAAAATGTGTCCCGGTATGCTCGCCCATAGAGATCACATTCCAGTACCAACCAGGACCACGCTCATCATAGTGTGAAATTTCAGTCAGCGTTACTCCTGGCGATGGTGCAAACATTGGAGGTAAATCAATGACGGGTGTCTCTGGCCCCAGGAGTGAGGTTAAATCTACAATCTTCAGTTGACCTGTTGCAAGTTCCTCAAGTAGTTGTGCTAGAACACTACTAGACGTGTTGCTCATGAGCCCTCCCTTAAACTTCTGTTTGACGCTTCATTGCCTCTAAGCAGCGCTTAAATTGAAAGCGGTTCTCCAAGAGTGGCAAATCCATATGAAACGACTTTGGCCCGATTGCCTCGACTTTTGAGATGATTGTTGTCAATGTATTCTTTTCAAGTGCATCGACAACGCACGCTTTCAAATGTTCTGGTGTGTTTGCTGCTGCGACAGTAGGTATTCCTGACGCTCTGGCAACGCCTGCAAGATCTGTTCCCGTAGCGGTTGCTGTGGGGAAGCCACCCACGGAGAGCAAGCTTTCATTGTCGAACACGAGGTGCAGCAAGTTCCCAGGTTTGTAGCGAGCCATAGTACTCAATGTCCCCAGGTTCATGAGCAATGAGCCATCACCATCGATGACAATCACCTTCTGCTGTGGCATGGCTAGCGCGATACCTAGTCCCATTGAGGATGCAAGTCCCATCGCATGTTCGAGGTAGAAGAAATTGTGGCGATGTCCCAATGTGTATAGCTCTGCTGCAACCGCACCCATAATCGTCACGACGATATGCTGCTCTAATTCGGGATATATCGCCTGTAGTGCATCTGAACGAAGCATCGCTAATCCTCCCACATCACATCGCGTGATAGTAAAACGGCAACAGGATGAAGTGAGGCATGCGCCAATGTCTGTGCATCTTTGAGTCGTCGATAAATATCAGTAGCATCTGAGAGGTGCCAGGTGGGGATATTCAAGGCCCGTAGAACTGGTTCTGTCACGAGACCCCCTTGCGTTTGCCAGGAGTCTTTCTCGCCAAAGGAGCCGCGCAAAGAAATTAACAGAAGCAGTGGAATTTTGTACAGTAAAGCTAGCGATACAATAGGATTGATTGCAGCTAGAAAGCCATGATTCTGCATAAGGAGAGCCGAGTTGACACCTGCCAGGTGCGCTCCTGCTGAAATTCCAATGGCCTCCTCTTCCTTCGCGATTCGTATCAGTGTCATGTCTGGGTCTTCATCAGCCATGCGAATCAGGTGAACAAGCCATGTCTCAGGCAAGGCAGACATAATCTTGACATCGCATGCTTTCAATGCCTCATAGATTACCTTGGAATTTGTCATAGAAACAGGCATAACTTCCCCTCCAATAAGCCTTTATTGCTACTAGGACATTCATAGAGGAAAACACATCTTGATGATGATTATATCTTCTATGGAGGAAATGTCAATAAACGGAAGTATTTGACGTGATAGAATGCCCTATAGCAAGTTGTAGCTAGTAATAGAGAGGAGTAACAGGGATGTATAGTCCACAACTAGGAGATTCGCTGGACGCGCTTGATACACCAGCGATGATTATTGATTTGCCTTTAATGGAGATGAACATTGCCAAACTGATGCGCGCCTTCCGAGAGCGTTCTGTTCACATTCGGCCTCACTTGAAAACGGTCAAATGCCCCGAGTTGGCACAGCTTTTATTGGCAGCAGGCGCGATTGGCGGCTGCGTTGCGAAGGTCAGCGAGGCCGAAGTCATGGCTAGTGCAGGTATTGAAGACCTATTGATTACGAGCGAAATTGTGGGCAAACCCAAACTGACACGGCTTGTAGCACTCGTGCGAGAGCATCCAAAAGTAAAAGTTGTGGTGGACAGCTCGATTGGAGTACAAGCATTAAATCAGGTAATGCAGGATGCAGAGCTACATGTCAACGTGCTGCTTGATGTCAATGTTGGGCAAAATCGTTGTGGCGTGACGCCTGGGGAAGAGGCTATCGCCTTAGCCCAACATATTGGCGAAATGCATAGTATTCATCTCATCGGCGTGCAGGGTTATGAAGGCCATCTACAACACATACATGATTTAAGCGAACGAGAACAGCGTTGTCGCTTATCCATGCAGTTACTTACCACCACCGCCTGCCAACTGCGGGAAATAGGCTTTCCCATCGAAATAGTGACAACTGGAGGAACGGGAACCGCTGAGATATGTGCTAGTTGTGAAGGTGTTACCGATGTGCAACCTGGGTCCTTTATTTTTATGGATACCGATTACCGCAATGCCTTAGGTCCTGTGTATGCTAATGCACTGACCATTCTCTCGACGGTCATTAGCCGACCGACTTCCGAGAGGGCAGTGGTAGATGCAGGTCTTAAATCACTTTCTATTGATAGCGATATGCCAGAACCGCAGGGACTACCAGGTGTAACCTATCGACCAGGAGGAGACGAACACGGTATTTTGACATGGCTTGAAAGCCCACAATTTCCAGGCGGAAAACTTGAAGTGGGCGAGCGCATAGCATTTATTCCCAGCCACATAGATACAACAATTAACCTGCATGATACATACTACGCACATCGTAACGGAAAGCTAGAAGCCATCTGGTCGGTTGCAACGCGAGGAAAGGTACAATAGAAGAGTGTATTTAAGCTTTTCGAGCCTATAAACGGCCTTGCCTCCTTAGAACCTCTTTTGAGAGCTTGTAAATGGCCCTGTATCTGCTCTGCTTTAAGTGAGCCAGTTTGCTTGAAGAGAGGTTTATCGCTCCAAATGTCCAGTTTATCTGCCCACGTCAATGCTGATGCACAACGAAGACATGCAGCGTGCGCGGACCATGCACACCCTCCACACGGCTCAGCTCGATATCGCTAGTGGCTGATGGTCCCGAAATCAAGGTGATGGGACGCGTCCCCCGTTCCGCAAGCATCGCAATAGCTTCAGGAACCAGCCCGACGACCTGTTCTGCATAGACGATGCAGAGATGGCAATCGGGAACCAGCGACAGTGCTCTTCGTCCCTGATGCGTTCCACCATCTAAGAGAATGGTGCCTGTTTGAGCGATGGCAAGAGCACAACCAGTGAGTACCCCCGAACATTCGTTGAGGTCGGAGAGCGTGAGCGGTGGCTCGTCTCTCTGTACTGTCACCCTGGCAGGAAGCCAACTGGAAGGAACATCCGCTGGAACAACAAGTTGTGTAATGTTGTGCTGCTGGCAGGCATTAGCGATGGCTTGGAGCAAAGCGACATCGTCTGTGCGCGTCACAATTGCTTTGTAATCGACCAGTCGCTCAATAAAATCCTCCACGATGGCAGCACGGTCTCGTTCATCGCGCGTGCGGAAGTCCTGTGGCACCTCTGGTGACTCTGGTGTATTAGCAAGAGCTTGACGGATGCGAGCTAGAGTTTTCTCTCGTGCTGTTAGCTTCATCGCTGCCCGCCCTTCTCTTGTTGCTCACGCTTCCGCCACCAATCGCGGAAACTCTGTTGGGGAATTGGCATGAGATCACGCGCCGCGGTCCAGCCCGCGAGCATTCCAGGCAGAGAATCGATCACGCCCTCATGCATGAAGAACCGTTGCCCACGTCGCGCCAAACGTTGCGCCTGTTCGTAGCGTTTGGGGCTGACGAAAATGTGCGCTAGTTGCCGCATCGCTAGAGCCTCTGGATCGAGTGAAGATGCCTGTTGTATCACTTTCCCACGCAAGTGCAGCAGCACTTCGGGAATGTTGATCTTGACCGGGCAGACCTCGTAACACGCTCCACACAGCGTCGATGCGTACGGCAGCGTCTTGGCCTGCTTCATCCCTACGAGTTGTGGAGTGAGAATGGCACCAATGGGACCGGGATAGACCGAGCCATAAGCATGTCCACCTGTACGCGCATAGACCGGACAACTATTGAGGCACGCGCTGCACCGAATACAATGCAGCGTTTGACGCCCCACCTCATCCGCGAGTACGTTGGTACGCCCGTTATCCAGCAGTACGAGGTGAAACGCTTGTGGACCATCTCCTGCTGTCACTCCCGTCCATAGGCTGGTATAGGGATTCATGCGTTCGCCCGTGGAACTGCGTGGGAGTAATTGGAGGAAGACTGCAAGGTCCTGGAAGGTAGGCAGCACTTTCTCGATGCCCATCACGGTAATAAGAGTTTGAGGGAGGGTTAGGCACATACGTCCATTGCCCTCACTCTCGACCACGCATATCGTTCCCGTCTCTGCGATGGCGAAGTTGACCCCACTTATAGCTACCTGCGCTGAGAAGAACTGTTCACGCAGATAACGTCGTGCGGCAGCCGCCAATTGCTTTGGCTCATCAGTCAGGTCCTGTCCCTGTGCAATCGTGCGGCGGAAGAGCTCACGAATCTCGCTGCGATTCTTGTGGATGGCCGGAACCAGGATATGTGAGGAGGTTTCGCCCGCGAGTTGAATAATGAGCTCGGCAAGGTCGGTCTCAATGGCACGAATACCTGATGTGGCGAGTGCTTTATTAAGCTGGATTTCGTCGGTCGTGAGCGATTTGACCTTCACCACACGGTCCGCACCCGTTGCTCGCACAATCCCAGTGATGATGCGATTCGCCTCGGCAGCATCACTCGCCCAATGCACTTGCCCTCTGGCTCCTTGTACCGCGGCTTCCAGTTGCAGCAGGTACTCGTCGAGGTGACGCAGAGTGCGTGCCTTGATCGCCGAGCCAGATGCACGCAGGGCCTCCCAATCAGGCAGTTCGTCCACAACAGCAGTACGTTTGGCGCGAATAGTCGTCGTCGCTTTACCCAGGTTGCGCCGCAACTGACTGTTGGCGAGAGCAGATTTGGCCGCCTGGGGAAACAGGGGTAAGGATTTGGCAGGCATTACACTCCCTCACTTTCCGTACTGGCTAGAATTTCGGCTAGATGAACTGTTGTTACACCAGCACGCTGACGGTGTAGCGCGCCGCCAATGTGTAGTAAGCATGAGGTATCAGCAGAGCAAAGCACCTCGGCACCAGTATCCAGCACGCAGCGTGTTTTGTCGCTAAGTATGGCGAGCGAGGTGTCAGCGTTCTTGACCGCGAAGGTGCCACCAAAGCCACAGCACTCGTGCGCATGAGGCAGTTCGATCAGATCAATGCCTTTGACCGCTCGCAAAAGTTGTAATGGCGCATTTCCCACGTGCAGTACGCGCAGGCTATGGCAGGTGGGATGATAGGTCACGCGGTGCGGATAGTAGGCACCAACCTCGATGACGCCTAGACGCTTGACCAAGAACTCTGACAGTTCATAGACGCGGGGAAGAAGCCGTTCGACGGCTGTCACCAGTGCCTTCTCACCAGAGAGTGCAGCGGCTTTGGGGTAGAGGTCGCGCACCATGCCGACACATGATGCTGAAGGAGCAACGATCACGTCAGCCGTTGCAAACACCTCGACGAAGTGATGCACGAGTGGAACCATCTCGCGCTGATAGCCTGTGTTGAAGTGTATCTGCCCACAGCAGGTCTGTGCCTCTGGAAAGTCCACCGTGTGGCCTAGTCGCTCGAGCAACTGCGTGGTGGCGATACCCACACTCGGAAATAAGGTATCGTTAAAGCAAGTGATAAAGAGTGCCACTCGCATGAGTGAATCCTTTCCAACTTACAGGGGTGTCACTGCACCAAACCATTGTACTACCTCGTTGCGAACCGTGCCGTGAGCAGTTTGTGGAGCAAAGACCTACGTGAGTGCATTTTATGTTCTATAGTGCAATTACCTTAAAATTGCTTATTTCAAGATATGTCCCATAGCTTTTGAGACCAACTTGCCCACCAACACTATAGCGGGTATTGTTCGTCTCTGCAAGAGGTTGTCCATCAACAAAAAACCTGAGGTGAGCACCTTTAACTTCAAAGCGATAGGTATGCCAAATGGTACCAGGTTTGAATGGCACCATTGTCAAAATATCATTATTGGCTTGCAGTCGTATTTTTTGATCGCATACCGCCGCTTTGTATCCATGCCAGCCATCAGGTGCAGATGTTCCGCGAAGTGTCACATCTAAACAAGGCCAACCAGCTATCACATGGATCCTCGTTTCTACCGCATAATCGCGTGTCGCAGCCATCGTATAGGGAGCTAAAATCGTTGGATCTGGACTCTCACTATAGGAGGAACCGTCGTTGACAAGCTCGTTGTTCGCCACTCTCCAATCACGTGACCCTTTACCGGACCAGCCTTTGGACCAATCTGCCTGGTACACTACTCCTACTATCCGTGTAGGAGTGGGAGTTGGGAGAGGGGTAGACGTAGGAGTAAATGTAGGTGTAGGAACGGGAGTTGCCTGCCGTTGATGTCCTACTCCGATGTTACTTGCTTGCTTATCTCTATTGTGGATAGCAAGGAAAAGCCCACCTGCAAGCACACCGAGCAAGAGAGCAAGCAGCACAAGCACAAGCATACGTCGTCCTCTCTTTCCTTGTAGCTTTCTTTCTGCTTGTCCTGGCGATGCAGGTGATTCAAGGGCTGTATGTGTACGAGGAACTGAGGGAACGCTTTTATACCTTTGTTCTAATAGAGGAGCTTCCTGTGTATGCAGAAAGTGAGTCTTTGTCGCGTAGTCGGGTATAGCTGGAACAACAGAAAGCCCTTGACTCTCGGCACACGCCTGCTCAAAGGCATTGGCGAATGCAACAATACTTTTAAAACGCTGCTGAGGATCGCTCTTCAGAGCTGTTTGTATAACGTCTGTCACAAGTGGAGGGAGCGTTGAAAGTTTTTCCCGCAAGGAAGCAGGCTGAGCGTCCATCGATTGATTCTGCGTTTCAACTGTAGCAAGGTGCTGTCCAGTCAGCCATTCATAAACGACACTCGCTAGTGCATATTGATCACTCGCAGGGCTTCCCACGCCTCTTAACTGCTCCGGTGCTATATAGCCTTCTGCCCTCCGTTGAGCAAAAGTATGTGAGAAGATGACAGGGATAGCGAAGTCAGTAAGTACAACCTTTCCGTTTCGCTTAAGGAACATATTTTCTGGCTTGATATCCTGGTGAATGACATTTCTTCCATGAGCACACGAGAGAGCAGCGGCAAGCTGTTTGACAAAAGGTACAACGTGGGAGACAGAGAGACGTGAGCCTGTTGGATATCGTTGATGAAGCGTCTCATCAGGGACGTAGGCCATGACAAGAAAGCAAAGACCATCTTCCATATCAAAATCAAGCATTTGTACGATGTTAGAATGCGTGAGACCAGCAATAGTTCGTGCTTGCGCTATAAAGAGGTCTTGTTCCTGAGGCGGAAGCGGCGTCTGAAATACTTTCAGCACAACTTGTGTTTTCAGATCACTATGCTGAGCGAGGTAGACATCCGCAAAATTGCTTCTACTCAGTAAACGTAGCACACGATATCTTCTAAACATCTGCCCTGTACGATCCGTTGTAAGCATTGCCTCGTCCCTTTACGCATCAAAGGTATATACCCTCTCCTTGTTGATACGCATTTTTGCGCATAGAAGTTTCTTGTTTGCTGCGCGAGAGGTAACGCTATTTCGCTTGCACTACTAAAGGATTCTCTGCTCAAGAAGCTTAAGTGTTAAATGCATGAACTAAAGTCTGTTAAATCTGCTTCTTGTATTGACTTTTTATGTTATATCATTATACTTTATTGTATGTATTGTCTATTCCCAATCCCTGCGGGAAAGATACTAAATCGATGATCGTCTACACGATCTGGGGGAAGTGCTTGATATCATTTGCAAGCAATGCTTGTAAAAATTCCATCCGATATCAGCACACAAGTAGTCATCATATTGAGAAGGAGAGACTTTTGAAAAAGCTCATTCCAGTACTTGTTGCCCTTGCACTCCTTTCTGTAGCAGTTTTCGGCACGTTTACGCAAACGGCTGCTCATGGGGCTGTGCACACCTTCGCACAGAATCGTCATGCACAACGCGTTTGTGGTGTCGTACAAAAAGGCTTCGCCCGTTGTAATGCCTACCAGCTTGTAACCAATGGTATTAGACCAAACGCCAGTAGTCCAACAGGATTTAATCCGTCCGATCTCCAGGGGGCATACAATCTCCCCAGCGCAACTGCTGGAGCAGGACAGACCGTGGCTATTGTCGATGCGTATAACGATCCCAATGCGGAAGCTGATCTCGCTACCTATCGTTCTTATTTTCATCAGTCCGCTTGCACAACAGCCAATGGGTGTTTTAAAAAGGTCAACCAAAACGGTGGCACAAGCTACCCTGCAAATAATGCAAGTTGGGCACAAGAGATTTCGCTCGACCTGGACATGGTGAGCGCCATCTGCCCCAACTGTCATATCTTGCTGGTAGAGGCAACAAGCCCAACAAATGCCAATCTTGGTATCGCCGTCAACACTGCTGTTCGTCTTGGTGCTAAGGCGGTTAGTAACAGTTACGGTGGTGCTGAGTTTAGTGGTGAGAGCAGCTATGCATCGTATTATAACCATCCTGGTGTCGCCATCACTGCGAGCTCTGGGGATAGTGGCTATGGTGTACAAGTTCCTGCTGCCTATAACACCGTAACCGCTGTTGGTGGCACTTCGTTAAGGTACAGCAATGGAGTCCGTTCAGAGAGCGCATGGAGTGGGTCGGGAAGTGGTTGCTCTGCCTATATCGCGAAACCAGGCTGGCAGAGTGATAGTGGATGTAGAAACAGAACTGTTGCAGACGTTTCGGCAGTAGCCGACCCCAACACTGGTGTCTCTGTGTATGATAGCTATGCGTATCAGGGACAATCGGGTTGGCTCGTCTTCGGTGGCACCAGCGTCTCCTCACCCATCATTGCCAGTGTGTACGCTCTTGCTGGCAATGAAGCGAGTATCACCTATGGCTCCTATCCCTATAGCCACAGGGGAAACCTGAACGATGTGACTTCGGGCTCAAACGGTTCCTGCAGTCCTTCATACCTTTGTACAGCAGGCTCAGGCTATGACGGTCCTACTGGACTTGGCACTCCAAACGGAACCGGCGCCTTCTAATCGCATGTTATAGCAGTCGAAGAGAAGAGAACTCCAGGAGTGGACGACCCTGCTAGTCCACTCCTGGAGTTCTCTTCTCTTCGACTGCTTCCTCTTGTTTCAATAATTGAAATGAAGATGAATGAGACTGAGAATGTAGTATCTCCATTCCAGGCAAGAGAGTATGTCTCCATTCCATGATGTCAAACGTACAAGTATATGATGGCGTTGCACAAGAGTGCGAAGGAGCATATCGCATGGAAGCGAAAGAGGCATTCAGACTGAGAAGAGAAACATTTGGAAAACCATGCATTCATGGTGCTGTCGAGAAAGAGTATGCTAATGGGTTGGATACTGGAATATGGGTGTGCCCGAAGTGTGGTACGGAATTTGGGAGTCGGAACGTGTGGGCAAAGATTCTTCGGAACCAACAGCAGGAAGTTACCCTGTAGCACCAATAGGATCTCTCGTTTATGCTTCTTATAGACGATGACAGAAAGTATCTCATCGTCTATGAGAAGCAATATGAGTACAGCCAATGGCAATCATCTCGGATCTAAAACCCAGGGCTGTTGCGTCCATAAGTCGTAGAGGAGTGACAGGGCTTGTCCCTGTCATGCCACCACTGTCGGCTTCAACCAACTTTGCAACAACCCTGATCTAAAACCAGCAGAGTTTGCATTTGAGTGGCTCTTCTGAAATGATAGTGTTATATAGACACTATCATCATTGACGCTGGCCCATGAAGAGAACTGTGAGGGGTACGTTCGACAGACAACGTAGACGACTACGGAATCTACTGTCTGTATACCTTATTAGGAAACAAGACAAGAGTCCGATTAAAGCATCAAAGAGGCATCAGAACATAAAAGGTTGACCCACTCCCTTCATCGCTCTCAACCCAGACCCGCCCACCATGACGAGTCACGATCTCTTTGACCAGGTAGAGTCCTATTCCTAATCCAGTAATGGAAGCATCAAGCGTGTTTGCACGATGAAATCGTTTGAAAATGTGTGTAAGCTCTTCGGGTGCAATGCCGATGCCCTGATCTTTCACCCAAATCAGGACTTCGTGCGGCTTGTGAGGCTCTACGATTGGACGTAACCCGATCTCAATCTCTCCTCCGGCAGGACTGTACTTGATAGCATTACTTATCAGGTTGTTGAAGACCTGCACGAAGCGCTCTGCGTCAATGTTGCCTATGAGGGACTTGGTGGTCTCAACACCTTGTACAAGCAGCTTAAGATGATGACGCTTGGTCGTCGTGGCCTGAGTCTCTACAACACTCGTCAAGAGACGAAGCACGTCCTGAGGCGTTTGTCTCACCGTGAAATGAGCTTGTTCGATACGCGAGATGTCAAGCATATCCTCAATCAAACTCGTGAGATAGTGACTCTGCTCGCTAATCTGTTGCAGCGCTCGCTGGCTCCGAGCGAAAGCCATTTGCTGTTGATGACTAGCGTTCATCTGCAACAGTTCCGCGAACCCTTGAATAGCGGTAATGGGAGTACGTAGTTCATGATTTATCATGGAGAGGAAGTCATTTTTGTGTTGCTCGAGACTTTTCTGGGCAGTGATATCCTGAAAGACAAGGACCGCTCCTGTGAGCGTCCCCTGTACCGAAAAGAGAGGCGCACTCGAACAGAGGGTGACAACAGTGTTGCCATCTGGCTGCTTCACCTGTGTTTCTTGCGTGTTCACCGTTTCTCCAGAGAGAGCACGGACGATGGCAAAATTCCACGGAGGCATGGATTGTTCCTGCTGCTCTGTCTTTGCCTGCGCTTGTAACTGTCTATCCAGGGGCGTCCCTACAAGATTGGCGAGAGGAATACCTAGCAGGCGTTCTGCTGAGGGATTGGCATAGCTTATCACTCCACTAGACCCCTCGGTAATGAGAATACCTTCGGGCAGTTGATCCAGAATGGCACGTAGACGTGTCCGTTCATTTTCGACAATTGCATGCAAGCGCGCATGTGCAAGGGCTGCTGCGATATGCATTCCACATCCCTTCAATGCTCGGACTTCAGGGTCATGGGCCAGGACATGCTCTGCAAAGACAACTGTTAATGCCCCCTCACACTGGTCGCCAAACCAAAGAGGCACGCAGAGAGCACTCTGAACTCCTTCTGCTACCAACGGATCATCTTGTGCAATCACACCAGTAGCACGTGCGGCATGCAGGTCTTCAAGGAAAAGAGCTTCGTGCTGCACGTGTGCTTGTGCAAGAAATATCGAACTGTGATACGGAACATACTGGAGTCCCTCGAAGATATGCTCATGTTCTGTTGAGACGGATACACCGAGCAAATGAAATGCCTGTTGAACGGGATCTGTAGTGTGTAGACACACGCCAAGAGGATGGAAGGATGCGGAAAGAGCGTCGAGTGCGGCTGTGCCAATAGACTCTGCATGCAGCGGTTCATGAACACTGTTTTCCACCGCGGTGATGACCTCAAGCTGACGACGTTCAGCCTCAATGATACGCGTTGTTTTCTCAGGTGCCGCCTGAACCGGCTCTGCTTGTTGCGGGCTCAACGCCTCTATAGGTACCTCACTAACCGTCTGAAGCAGGTGGGTTGTATGTCCTTCCTGATTCTGTATCGCTTTGAGGCTCCACGTCCAATGAATAAGGTTTCCTTCTTGGGTGCGAAACACATAGATCCCCTCTCGATAGGGGACTCCTGTTCGTGCAACTGTACGGAAAATATTCTCATGCTCCGAAACCTTTGTCTCTGGAAGCCAGTTGGTGAAACTATGCTGAAAAACGTCTTCATGTTCACAGGAGGGTTTGAAATAGGTAGTGATGATAGTGAGATAGAGTTCATTGGCAGCTCTCAGGCCAAGGTCCTGTGCGTCGTACAAGGCAATCCCCGCGAGTGCATGTTCCAGCATAAGAGAAGCATAAGCATGGAGAGACGAGTTCATGAAAGTATCCTTACGCGTAGAAATTCTCATTTCCTATAAGAGATAAAGATGATCAATTATCTGTTCAGAAAGTGTAGAGAACTCTGTGCCGTATGTCAAGTATCGGAGTTGTCTTGCAGGACAAACGGCCTTGTTTTATACTAGAGTCGAGAAGAGGATGGCTTGGAGCGTACAAGCATCATGCATCGATGTATATCTGCACTCCTCTCTTCACAGAATGACAAAAGTATTATTATAAGGAGTGCATTGCATGGTATCCGATTCTCAGCAGAGCGATACTACCTACGTCGTCGATGCGGAAAATGCCGCTGAAATGGCTCGTTTGCATCGTCAAGGTCGTCTCCTCACACAGCACATGGGTGGAGTATTTCCTGCATCCATTGACCTTTCTTCTATTCGTCATGTGCTCGACATTGCCTGTGGACCCGGTGAATGGGTTCTTGCTACAGCATCGATGTATCCTGAAATGCAGGTCACAGGCATTGATATCAGTCATATCATGATTGCCTATGCAATCGCTCAGGCACAGCAGCAAGAGATGAAGAATGCAACGTTCCAGATTATGAGCGCACAGGAGCAACTCGCTTTCCCTGACAATGCATTTGATCTGGTGAATGCCCGCTTCTTGTTTGCCTTCATGACTCCCGACCAGTGGCCGAAGCTCATGCAGGAATGTATGAGAATCACGCGGCCTGGGGGAATTATTCTCCTGACAGAGTCGGAAAGCCCTCTCACAAATAGTGCCGCAACTGAAAGACTTTGCGCTCTGTCAGTCGAGGCAATGAAGCGAGCTGGCTTGCTCTTTTCGCCCGATGGCAGGCATGTTGGTATTACTCCTATGTTGGGGAAGTTCTTTCGGAATGCTGGCTGTATCAACATTCAGTACAAGTCCCATGTCATCGACTGTTCAGCGGGAACGCAGGCATATCAGGATGTCTTTAACGATTTTATGGCTGGGTACAAGTTGGTGCAGCCCTATCTCGTCAAGATGGACGTGACCACACAGGAAGAGGTCGAGGGATTATACCAGCGACTGCTAGAGGAACAGCAATCGCCTGACTTTTGTGAGGTCTGGTTCTATCTAAGTGTGTGGGGCCAGAAACCAGAGGAAGAAGCGTCTTAGCTGTTCTGCACAAATAGAGGTATTCGCTGGAAATGTGTCTCTTGTCTTGCCCTGGCAACGAGGTTGCTCATAAAAAATTAAGGCGCAATTCTATTGAATATTCATTCAAAATATGGTAGTCTTTTCCTGGCACTTTTTCAGGAAGGACAACGCGCGGGCGTCTTTCGTTCAGATATCCTGGAACCACGTGTATTGGCCGCAAATGTACTCGGCCTCGGGCACCTGTGGGCGCTCCAGAAAACCTGGCACTTTTACCCGCCATTGATCTGGAAACCTACACGTCCGTTCAGCTCGATTACTTTCACACGCAGTTATTACCCATAGCGAGAGATCGAGAATGTTTCGATACTGCCGACAAGACAGGAGAAATCGTTACACCTGACCAGACACCAATTCTATGAGCACTCCTCCTTTTCAGAGAAGTAAGGAATGCATAGTTTGGCAAGAACAGACATCCTCATATACGGACGTCCGTAACCCTTTGGTATTTTTATGGGCAGGTTGAGAAGACTGAGTAGCCTCCCTTAACCTATCTGGAGTCACGGTCAGTAAGCACTGCAAAGGAGTAAGATCATGGATTTTAGCCTGAATGAAGAACAGAAAATGGTTCAGCAGACCGTTCGTGACTTTGTGAACAGCAAAAGACCTTCACGCAACCTGTTGCGTGGTCATGTAAAGGTTGGGGAGGCACTCTAATGACTCGTCCCCGAGCAGCGATTGTGGGTGTGGCTGAGTCTGATCTCGGTCGCACACCCGATAAAACTGTGCTGCAACTCCAGCACCAGGCAGCCCGGGCGGCCCTCGCCGACGCGGGCCTCAGCTTTGACGATGTGGATGCGCTCTTCTGTGCTGGGGGTTGGGCCTGGTCACCTAACATGATGTTGGCCGAGTATCTGGGCATCAGACCCAGGTATACCGACTCGACAAACATCGGCGGCTCGTCCTTCGAGGCCCACCTTGGACACGCGGTGGCAGGCATCGAGGCCGGTCTGTTCGAGGTTGCGCTGATTACCTACGGTAGCACCCAGCGTTCCGAGCGTTCGGGTGGGCGCGGCGGCTTTACCTTCAAGCTAACCGAACAGTTCGAGCCACCCTTTGGTCTGCCGACTCCCGTGGGTGCCTACGCGCTCGCGGCCACACGCCACATGCACGAGTATGGCACGACCAGCGAGCAACTGGCGGAGGTCGCGGTGGCAACACGCAAGTGGGCCGCGATGAACGAGAAGGCGATGATGCGCGATCCGATTACCATCGAGGATGTGCTGAATTCACGCTGGGTGGCCGAGCCACTTCACCTGCTGGACTGCTGCTTGGTCACCGATGGCGGGGGTGCCGTCGTTGTGACTACTGCCGAACGAGCACGCAACACGCGCCATACGCCCATCTGGGTGCTTGGACACGGCGAGGCGCACACGCACAATACTATCGTGAATATGCCCGATCTGGCTACGCACCAGGCTGCCGTTGCTTCGGGACGCGATGCCTTCGCTATGGCTGGTCTGACCACGGCTGATATCGATGTGGCCGAGATTTACGATTCGTTTACTATCACCGTCGTGATGACGCTGGAGGCACTGGGCTTCTGTGGACGCGGCGAGGGCGGTTCGTTCGTTAGCGGACAGCGCACGGCTCCCGGCGGGCCATTTCCAATGAATACAAATGGCGGAGGACTCTCCTACTGTCATCCGGGCATGTACGGCATCTTCCTGCTCATCGAGGCCACGCGACAATTGCGTGGCGAGTGTGGCCTGCGTCAGGTTGAAGGGGCACGCATCGCTCTCGCCCACGGAACCGGAGGCGTGCTCTCGTCGGGTGCTACCGTTATTCTGGGAAAGGACTGATGCGCTATGACAGGACACATTCCAGCCTCCATGCTCAAGCAGGATAGCGACTCGCGTCCCTACTGGGAAGGTCTGGCACAGGGCGAGTTGCGCATCCAGCACTGTAACGCCTGCTCAAAGGCGGTGTTCTATCCGCGTGCGCTCTGCCCCCATTGCCACGCGGATCAACTTTCGTGGATTGTGGCGAGCGGTAAGGGCACCATCTACTCGTACACGGTTGCGCACCAGGGCTTTGGCCCATTCGCGGCGGACGTGCCTTTCGTCGTCGCCATTGTCGAGCTAGAAGAGGGCGTACGTATGATGTCGCGGATTGTGGATGCTCCACGCGAGCGTGTTGCGGTCGGCGCAGCGGTAAGTGTAACGTTCGAGAGTGTCGGCGAAGACTTGACCCTGCCGTATTTTCGCCTGGTCGCGTAAAACGCTTGTAGCTCAGTTCTCTTACGATGTTGTTCGAGATATGTATATGCGAGGTACTAAACGATGACGCAGTCCCAGCATGTATCACCAGAGCAACTCCGGCAATTTTTTTGCCCGCGAAGCATCGCCTTGGTAGGAGCGACCGACAATTCGCGCTGGTCCATTTATACCTACGAAAATTTAAAAAATTATAGCTTCCCCGGTGCAATCCACCTGGTTAACCCGAACCGTGAGATTGTGCATGGACAGCAGGCGTATAAAACGCTGCACGGCCTCCCTGAACCGGTTGATCTGGTGTTCGTGATGGTTTCAACGCCGCGTGTCCTCCCGATTATACAGGAGGCCGCGGAACTAGGCACGAAGAACTTTGTAATTCTGACTTCCGGCTTTAGTGAAATAGGCGAGGTAGGCACAAGGCTCGAGCGCGAAATCCTCACTTTCGCGCAAAATCATGGGCTGACGTTGCTCGGTCCGAACTGCAATGGTTTCATCAATATCACCAACCAGATTACCCCCTATGGCCTACCCATCATGCCGCCGCTCAAGTCTGGTCCGGTAGGCGTGGTTCTGCAAAGCGGTGCCCTGGCAAGCGCGGTTCTAGCCTACGCTCAGGGGCATGGCATTGGCCTGAGTCTTCTGGTGGCGATGGGCAATGAGACGATGATTTCGGTAACGGATGTGGTGGATTATCTGCTTGAGGAAGAGTCTACGCAGTCGGTCGCGCTTTTCCTGGAGAGCATTCGTCACCCCCACGAACTGCGCCGGGTGACCGAGAAAGCTCGCTCGCTGCGCAAAACCATCGTGGCACTGAAGATTGGTAGTAGTGAGGCCAGTTCGCGCACCGCCTTGGCTCACACTGGAGCACTTGTGGGCAACAATGCCGTGAACGATGCCGCGTTGCGCCAACTCCTACCCGATGCTCTCCTGCATATTGTATTCACAGCTGAGTATGATGTGTAGGGAGCATCGCGTTAGTACTAGCTGAGTGCGACCCCTTGTGCTGTTTCTGCAACGATATAATCAACCACCTCTTCCATACGCCCCGTGCGTTGGTAGACTTGCCGTTGCCTCGTCGCCCCGTTGCCACGCTGAAGCACCTGCTCGACCTGCGAGGAGACGACGGACCAATCCCCCTCCTCCTCGAGAGCTGGGCGCACAAAGGAAAGCAGCCGCCCGATGAGTTCACGTGCTGGAACCGCTTGCTCTGCAAGAGTATCTATCAACTCCTCCTCCAATCCGTACCGCGCTGCCCTCCAGTGGGAGGTGCGCAGCAGTTCCTGGCGAACGGTCGGAGCAGGGACGTTCCGCATCACGTGCTGGAAGCAGGTTCGTACCAGGGCGCGTGTCAGTCCCGCTATCATTACCGCTTCGTCGACTGTCATGCACACATCGGTGACCCGAAATTCTATCGTATTGAAGCGCTCAGACAGCCGCACATCCCAATAAATTTTCGTTGCGTCATCAACACTCTTGGTCGCGATGAGCGATTGCACGACAGCATGGTACTGATCAAGCGAGTCAAATGCTTGGGGAGGCCCTGCCGTCGGCCACCTCGTCCAAATCTCGGTGCGGTAACTTGCGTACCCCGTCTCCTCGCCCAACCAGAACGGGGAGTTGGCGGCCAAGGCCAGCAGAACGGAGAGCCAGGGACGAACGCGATTCATCACCTGCACACCAGTCTCGCGGTCTTGCAGTCCAATGTGGATGTGACAGCCCTGGATCCCCTGTTCTCGCGTGAGCTGTTGATAGTCGCGCAGCAGCGCCTGATAGCGCTCCTTTGGCGTCGTCTGTTGCGCCTTCCAATGGGTGAACGGATGCGTTGCCGCGGCGGCAATGTGGACTCCCACCTGAGAGGCAGCGGCAAGCACTTCCTGGCGCAGATGGAGCAGTTCTCGGCGCACATCCGTCAGCGTAGAGCAGACGGATGTTGAGGTTTCGATTTGTGAAAGTTGGACCTCGGGCTGGACCTGTTCTCCAAGGGTATGCCGTGCCCTGTCAAGGAGAGATAAGGCGTCGGCGCGAAACCCGCGTGTCACGGGGTCAAGAATGAGATATTCCTCTTCAACCCCAATAGTGAATCCATCGGTGCGAGATGACATGTGTGCTACCTCCTCTGCTGCAAAAGACCTCTAAGAATTTGTTCTTTCCCTTCACCTCTCTTGTGTCTGTAGAGCTGTAGGGAATGACGATGATACCGTGTGGGTCGCAGTCCAGTCCAGCAGCGGAGGTCCAAGGACGCAGTGCATTCCCGTAGGGCATTTACGTGTAGTATAGCACATGGCATCTTTTTGCACATAGACGTGCCGTTCCTCCTCCCGTGACAGCTCGTAGTTCTAACGAAGTTCCCCACGTACCAGTGCATACGCAATAGCATTATGCCGTTCAATGAGTGTAGCCAGATTAATATCGAGCAGTGTGGAGTTCAGGACACACACTCTTCCATTAATCACACTCACATCCACCTGTGGTGGATGACAAAAAACGAGTGCAGCCAACGGATCGTGAATAGCACCTCCCGCTAGAGCTAAGGTATCCAGTCGGTAGCCGATGAAATCTGCGGCCATGCCAGGCGCGAGATAGCCAATATCGTCACGCCCCAGCACAGCAGCACCGCCCCGTGTTGCCAGCCACAATGCTTCCTTGCTGCTCATCGCCGCTGGATTTCCCATTACACGCTGTAAGAGCAGGGCCTGACGTACCTCTGCCAGCATATGCGAACTATCGTTGGAGGCCGAGCCATCTACGCCAAGACCAACTCGCGCACCTGCCTGCTGCAACTGTCGAACGGGAGCGATGCCCGAGGCAAGCCGCATATTTGAACCAGGACAATGCGCGATACCTGTCCTTGTCCGCCCTAGACGAGTTATTTCAGCCGCGCCAGGATGCACCATGTGCGCGTGCCACACGTCTGGTCCTACCCATCCCAGCTCTTCTGCCAGTTCTACTGGTGAACGACCAAAGGTCGCGGCGCAATATGCTGCCTCATCCAGCGTTTCAGCGAGATGCGTATGTGAATGCACACCGTGGGAGCGAGCTAATTCCACGCTTTGCCGCATCAACTGGGGAGAGACAGAGAAAGGCGAACATGGAGCAAGCACTATGCGCAGCATGGCGTAGCGACTCGCATCGTGGTACTGCTCGATCACTCTCTGTGAGTCGCGCAGGATCGCATCTTCGTCCTCTACTACCGTGTCTGGCGGCAGGCCACCTTGCGTTTCACCGACCGACATAGAACCGCGAGCCGCGTGAAAACGAAAGTTCATCTCGGCAGCCGCCTGAATCTGATCATCGAGACGAGCACCACGAGGCCAGATATAACAATGATCGCTTGAGGTTGTACAGCCGGACAGCATCAATTCGGCAAGAGCAACCTTTGTACTGATGTAGATGGCTTCAGGAGTGAGACCGGCCCAAATCGGATAATGAGTGCGCAACCAGTGAAACAAGTTCGCATCCTGGGCCGCCGGAAGATTGCGCGTCAACGTCTGGTAAAAGTGGTGATGTGTATTCACCAGCCCCGGCAGGAGAATCATATTTCGTGCGTCTACCACCCGATCTGCATCCTGCGGAAGCTGATTCGTCGGTCCAATCTGCCGAATTACATTGTCCTCGACATAAATACCACCATCTTTCCAACTCTGGTCGTCATCATCCATTGACACGAGCAGTTCCGCATGCTGAATAAGCAGCGATGTCATATAGTCTCCTTCACACTCTAGTACATGGTGGCAGAAATAAATCTGTAGTAAAATGAGATCACGAAAGAAAAGAGGAGAAAGCAATCCATGTATAGCTCCCAACAGAGAGAGTTTCAATTCAGACATCACGAGAGTCTTGTTGTGGACAGCATACCCTAAAGGGAAAGAGCACGTCTATGGAGTCGGAGTGAAAAGCAGCATGCAGCACGCTAAACCTATCATGGTTATCGATCTTTTTCCCCAAGAGCGAAAGCAGTTGTTAGAGCTTTTTTCTGAGCTCGAAGCGCAAGAGTGGGAGAAACCAACCATTTGTCCTGGGTGGACCGTCAAAGATATCGGGCTCCATTTGTTAGGAGATGACATTGGCTATCTTTCTGGCGCAAGAGATCATTTCAGCAATCCTTTCTTTCAAAACAAGGACCTGCGCGAATGGAAGAGTTTAGTAAAAAACATCAACGAAGCCAATGAATCGTGGGTGAAGGCAACAGCACGCATCAGCCCAAAGCTCCTTACGGATCTCTTAGAGCTGACTGGGAAACAATTTTACGAGTATGTGCAATCCCTTGATCAAATGGCGACAGGTGGTGCAGTGAGTTGGGCCGGGCCAGACCCAGCTCCTGTGTGGCTAGATATCACAAGAGAATATACCGAAAGATGGCTTCATCAGCAGCAGATCCGAGATGCGGTGAATAAACCTGGCCTCAAAGAGAAAGCCTTTTTCCATCCCGTCCTTGATACCTTTGTGAGAGCACTGCCTCACATATATAAAGATATTTCTGTAGCCGATACAACCGTGCTCAAGTTCGTCGTGACTGGAGAGGCAGGCGATGTCTGGTATCTGGTAGGAGAAGCAAACAGATGGTCCCTCTTTCAAGATGTCGAACTCCCACCCGTCACGGTGGTAACGATGGATCAAGAAACGTGCTGGAGACTCTTTACCAAAGGCGCGAACAAAGAGCAGGCGAGAGCGAGGATAGCCATTGAAGGTGATCAAACACTCGGAGAGAAACTCTTGGAAACCGTCTCAATTATTGCGTGAAGGAAGGGTATCGTGTCCTCAAAAAGCTATCGAACGACGAGTTGGGCGGTCTCCCTTGCAGACCTATCCAACGCATTCGCCATGCACGCACCCTATCCAGACAGATGCCAAGCTCCCGCGCAATCTGGCTATTATTCTGCCCTTGATGCGCCAGGAGAACAATTCTTCCTCGTTTTGCCAGTTGTTGGGGTGTACTGTGCCGCCGGACTAGAGCTTCCAACTCGTTTCTTTCTCTCTTGGTGAGTGTGAGAGCTTGCGGTTTGGGGCCGCGCATCTGGAGTCCTCTTTCTTTTCAGTGTGAGGTCTCAGTATACTACAGATTTATTTCTGCCTCAATGTCCTAGGGCTTTTTAGAAGCCTTTTATTTTAAAAGAGGGCATGACAGGGGCAAGCCCATTGACTCCAACTCACTCACCAGCTGGCTCTGAGGGCGGCATGACAGGGGCAAGCCCTGTCACTACGATAGACGGTCTCGCGTGGCAAGCCACGTAGTGGCAGGTGGTATCGTAGTGACAGGGCTTGCCCCTGTCATGCCGCATACGCATCAGGATAAGAATTGCTGTGTTTGTAATCGCGTGTTGAGCCGTGTATCGTAGTGACAGGGCTTGCCCCCAATACTGTTCAAATACGAGGAATCTCTTGGCCGAAAACGCACGGACGCCCACAAGGGGCTACCCTACTATACTCTGGTGCGTAGCACGCACCAGAGTATAGTAGGGTAGCCCCTTGTGGGCGTCCGTTGTGAGCTATATATAGTATTCATCTTATTTGAACAGTATTGGGGCTTGCCCCTGTCATGCTCCCGACGGCCTGTTTTTTGCTCATAATAATCTCAATACTTCTTCTCCTGATGCGTATGGGGCAAGCCCCTATCATGCCGCCCCCAGTCCCGTGTTACAAGTTCGTTTGGAGTGACAGGGCTTGTCCCTGTCATGCCCCCTTTTGACCTCACAAAGAAGCTTTTTCAAACAAAATATCCTGCGCCCCCTCCCAGAGGACCAGGCGACCCAGTTCTCGCAGTTGCTCATTGCCTGACACAATTGTCAAGAAGTGATTGCCCGCTAACTGTCCAAGCTTGCTGGCAAAACGCGTGCCACCGTAGGGAAAAAGGATTTCCGTCTCGCTGAATCCTCCTGGATAGAGCAGAATTTGACCTGGGCTTGGGTAGCTGGTATGGTTCTCGTAGTCCACTCCTACCGGAAAATCGCCCAGTGGAATCCAGGCCGCCTCTCCACTCCAGCGCGCATGAATAATTTTGTTGCGAAATGGCAAGAGCTTTGTGAATGCGGCACATGTTCGAGGTGCATCCTCCTCTTCCAGTCGTGCTGTAAATTCCAAAGCGTTGATGGTAATGCGTAACATACTCATTTGGATTATCCTTCCTATAGAGATTTCGGAACAGAAGCGGAATCTGAGGTAAGTGCTGCTAATACCCGCTCCGGTGTCATCGGCTGTTGAGTGAGCCATACGCCAGTCGCGTCGTGAATAGCTGTGGTCACCGCTGCCGCAAAAGGAATCAGAGGCATCTCAGCCATGCCACGCGCACCATAAGGACCATTGGGATCAGCTAACTCCAAGATAACTGGAACAATTTCTGTTGGCATATCGCGGATCGTTGGTAGCAAGTACGTACTAAAGTATGGCGTTAAGACGCGACCTTCCCGCACTTGGAAATGTTCTAGTAGCGTATAACCAAGTGCCTGAGCCAGAGCACCCTCGATTTGCCCTTCTACCTGCTGACGGTTGATTGCCTTTCCTACATCGTGGACGCTAATGATCTTTACTACCTGGACCTGTCCCGTTAATATATTCACTTCAACCTCTACCGCTTGTGCCGCATAGCCGTAGCAATAGTTTGGTCTGCCTGCACCTGTAAGGGGATCGAGTTGCGTCGTAGCAGGTGGATGATATTGTTTCGTCACCGTGATATGTTGATCGTCTGTAAAGCCCCATTTCTTTTTCGCCTCAGCCGCCGCTTCTTGTACTGCTTTTCCTCCCATCAGCGTCATGCGCGAAGCTGAGGCACTCCCCGCGTTCGGAGCTTCGCTACTGTCATTGCAGATCATCGTCACCTGGTCAAGTGACAGACCAAGCGTTTCAGCCGCGATCTGACGCAGGATGAGATGAGTCCCCTGTCCAACATCTGCCGCACCTACACGCACGATAGCGCGTTCCAAATCAGCCTCACCAAAGAGTTCTACCGTTGCCGTGGCTTGCTCCTGGTAGCCAAAGGAGTAGCCAACATTTTTTATTCCACAGGCAATGCCTATTCCTCGACGCAGATGTGGTATCGTCGTCTGCTGCTGTTCCTTGGTCGCGTAGCCCATACGATTGTATGCCTCTTCAACACAACGCTCCAGCACGGGCAATGCGCTTACTCCTGCAGGCAGCGGCTGTTGCGTCGGTTCAATGCTGCCTTCACGATAGATATTGCGTCGTCGCATCTCTATTGGGTCGATGCCTACCGCTTGTGCGAGGCGTGTCACCATAACTTCGCTGGCGAATTGTGCTTGTGGTGCTCCAAAACCGCGAAACGCGCCAGATGGAATGTTGTTTGTATACACGACATACCCGTCAACAACAACGTTGGGAATCTCGTAACATCCACTTGTGAAGAGCGTAACGGCTTTAAGAACTTCCACGCTCGTCGAGGCATACGCTCCACCATCGAGGAGCACCTCAGCCTGGACTGCTGAAATCCGACCGTCTTTCAGCGCACTCCAGCGGCAACGAATATTTACTGGATGCCGTTTGTGGTGGGCGATCATCGACTCTTCGCGACTCCACACGAGAGCGCAAGGGCGCCGCAACTTCCAGGCCGCCAGTGCCAATACGTGTTGCATAGAAAGGTCCTCTCGTCCACCAAAAGCACCACCAATAGCAGCATAGCGAACAACAACTTGTTCTTCTGGAAGTTGCAGCATCTGGGCAATCTGACGACGGTCTTCATGTAGCCATTGACCTGCCGTTTCAAGAATCACGCGCTTATGGTCATCCACGTAGGCGATTCCTGCTTCTGGTTGTAGAAACGCGTGTTCTTGCCAGGAGGTGGTAAACTCTCCATCGAGCACGACATCGGCCTCGTCAAACGCACGCGTAACATCTCCCTTGTGAATAGGTACATGTAACAATTCGTTGCTCCCCAGGTGTGCATGAACCAGTGGTGCATTGGGGGACAGTGCCGCACGCGCATCAGTTACCGCAAGGAGATTCTCGTAATTCACCGTCACCAGGTTCGCGCCTGCTATGGCTGCCTCTTTCGTTTCAGCCACAACGAGAGCAACTTTATCACCTTCAAATCGCACAACATCAGAACATAGAACGGGTTGATCCGCATCAATCAAACCAAATGCATTGTAGGGTACATCTGCCGCTGTCAAGACCGCCACAACTCCCGGATGATGTAACGCAGCATGGAAATCAATTGAGCGAATACGAGCGTGCGGGCGATGTGCAAAGACTACCTGCAGGTGTAACATCCCAGGCCGCACTAAGTCTGCCGGGTAGTTGACCGCGCCAGTCACTTTGCCTGGTGCATCTGGCCGTGGTACGGATGCGCCAAGAAGCGATGTCATGCTTTCTCTCCTAATTCGGGGAATGATGAAGGCAAGCTTAAAACTGCGTCAAGAATTTTGCGGTATCCTGTGCAACGGCAGATATTGCCGCTGAGTGCCGTCTGCACCTGGTCCATGCAGGGGTGTGAACGCTCTTGCAGCAGCTTCGCACCCGCCATCAGCATACCAGGAATGCAGTAGCCGCACTGTACCGCTGCGTTATCGATGAATGCTTGTTGCAAGGGGTGAAGTTCACTGCCGTTCGCCAGTCCTTCAATAGTGGTAATCGTGCCATGATGGGCCTGCGGGGCAGGTACTAGACAGGACATAACTGCTTGCCCATTCAACCAGACCGTGCATGCTCCACATTCACCCTCGGCGCAGCCCTCTTTGGTTCCAGTTAGCTCAGCATCTTCACGAAGTGCGTTTAGCAGTGTCTTGCGCTGTGCATTCGCTAGCTCGTAGCATCGACCATTGATAGTTGTGGCAATGGTGCCGTCAAATGCTGCGGGCATAACCACGTTTTCACTCGTGTCGAGAAGCACTGGCTGTGTTACCAATCCTTCGGCTTGCGTATTTGCCGCGATGCGCTGTAATCCAAGCATAATCAGGTTAGCTAGAGTTTTCCGCCGGTAGACCCCTGAGCCGCGAATGTCGTCGATAGGATTGACATCTTCATTGGCAAGCCGCCCAGCTTCAACACATACGCTTGAATTCAGTTGTTTCCCTTGCAGGAATGCCTCAACCGTGGATGCATGGACAATGGTTGGTGCTAGACAGCCCAGAGCAATGCGTGCTTCACTGACATACTCACCAGAGAAGGTCAGTACGAATGCAATATTGATGACTGAAATAGCTTGTGCTCGACGCAACCCTAATTTGAGAAAGAGACCTCGTTGATCTGGTCTCATAAGAGGAATGCGAATTGCGTAAAGCAGTTCGTCAGGCCTAAGTGCGGTGCGTCGAAAGCCGAGATAAAAGTCGTGCAACGAGACAATGCGCTTCCCTGTAGTGCTGACAAGAACCACTTCTGCGCCTAAGGCCATGAGTGGAGTAATGGTGTCGTTCGCGGGTGAAGCTGTAACGAGATTGCCAGCTATAGTCGCGCGGGTGCGAATTTGAGGAGCACCCACCTCCCAGCATGCTTGCGCCAGCGGCAAGGCATATTGCACGCAGTCAGCAGATGCTACGATATCATTATGGGTAGTAAGAGCACCGAGCGAAAGATATCCTTCTTCAACCCGAATATACTTCAAGTCATGAAGTGCGGTGATATCAATCAGCGTCGTGGTCAATTTGACACCACGCTGTAACTCAACGAGCACATCAGTTCCACCCGCGACCAGGCGTGCTTGTCCTGCGAACTGCTGTAGAAGTTCCAGTGCCTCTTCGAGACGTGTTGGACGCAAATACGTTTGCCACATAGATACCTACCTTCCAACCACCTTGCGGCATGGGCAAGGATTGTGTATGCACAGCTTTATGTACAGCTTATAGTATAGCGGGTCGTAGCAACCGCCCAATAGGTGTAGAGATAAAGGTGCCCTCGTGAAAAATCGTTTTGCCACGCACGAGCGTAGTTACAATGTGTCCGCGCAACAATTTGCCTGCATAGGGACTCTGCTGATGACGGTAGAACAGATCGGTCGCCTGTAGCTCGCTGCAATCTTGAAGATTCACCAGGACCATATCAGCATCGGCACCCAAAGCTAGACTCCCTTTGTAGGGGAACAGACCAAAACGCCGAGCGACATACTCTGCCGTCAGAGATGTAATCATCGTCAGCGCTAGAGAACGCTGCTCATAGCCTTCTGTCAGCAGTAACGACAAGAGGGACTGACAACCAGATATCCCGCCCCAGACACGGAAAAAGTTAGCGTCCGTTTTCATGTCAGCGGGTGCAGGTGAATGATCAGACGCGATCATGAGTACGTTTCCCATCAACACTTGTTGCCATAATTCCTCGCGCTCTTCCTGTGAACGCAGAGGCGGAGCACACTTCGCAATAGCCCCTAATGCCTCCATATCATCTTCACTTAGAACGAGGTAATGAGGACACGTTTCGCAACTGACATCAATTCCTCGCGCTCGTGCCGCAGCGACCAGGCGAACTCCACGACCGCTGCTTACATGGACGATGTGCAGAGAACAGCCTGTCTCACTTGCCATAAGAATGGCGCGTTCGATGGCCTCCAACTCTGCGATAACCGGGCGAGAGGCGAGATAATCACGTTTCCCAGTCCTTCCCTGCTCAATGGCTCTGCGTGCCAGGTTGCTCGTGATGGAGTCATTTTCGGCATGTACGGCAACAATCCTTCCCAATTTGGCCGCTTGTGCCATTCCTTCGTAGAGCGTCAGGTCATCAACAGCTAAAAAATCGTCAATGCCGCTGTTACTCATAAAGGCTTTGAAGCCAATCACGCCTCGTTCTGCTAGCTCTTCCATTCTTGAAACATTGCCTGGTACTAACCCTCCCCATAAGGCAAAGTCAACCAGAGATGAAGCGTGAGCCGCAGCAAGTTTCAAGTCAAAACTTGTCGCGTCGAGCGTTGGCGGATGGGCATTGAGTGGCATATCGAAATACGTAGTGGTTCCACCAGCAGCAAGTGCTTTTGTGCCCGTGGCAAAGCCCTCCCAGGAAGTACGCCCTGGCTCGTTGAAATGGACATGGGCGTCAATGACTCCAGGGAAAATATGCAAGCCTCTTGCATCGATCTCATCTTTGCTCGTTCCCGCGAGATCAGGGTGAAGCGCAGCGATACGACCTTCGACGACAGCGATGTCAGCCTGTCTCACCTCTGTGGAAGTAACAAGTGTGCCATGACGCACAATCAGATCGTAGGAACTCATTCGCTCGTCTCCTCCTGTGCTAGCAGCGTCAGAAAACGCTCTACTACTGCAATAGCTACCGCTACATCCTCTGTTGTCACTGACTCCGCTGGATTATGGCTAATGCCACCGCGACAGCGTACAAACAGCATACCTACATCTGTGAGGTTGCTTAATGTCACTGCATCATGTCCAGCTCCACTGGGAATAGAAAGCGATGGGTAGCTTAACTCTTCAATAGACCGAGCCAATAGCCTGGTCATACGTGTCGAACATGGCACAGAGAGATGTTCCTGCAGCAGTTGCCAATGGGACGTGATGTGGCGCGCAAGGCCAATCTGATGCGCTCGTTCCTGCAACTGACGGCACGCCTCTTCGCACACGACATCGTCCTGGTGTCGCACATCCAAACTTAACGTCACCTCCCCTGGTATAACGTTACTTGCGCCCGGTTGTACGTTGACCTCCCCAACGGTAGAAACAAGTCCTGGTAAACTGCGTGCGAGAGCTTCGACAGCCAGCACAAACTCGGCAGCAGCACACAGTGCATCATGCCTGAGCGACATTGGAACAGTACCAGCGTGTCCAGCTTCACCTGTAAAACGTACAGTGATGCGCTTCTGACACGCAATAGCCGAAACGATGCCAACGGGAAGATGACGAGCTTCAAGTACCGGTCCCTGCTCGATATGAACTTCACAATAGCCCAGGAGTTCATCGCGCTGCCAGCGAGCAGTACGTAGCATGGCAGGATTCGTATCGCCCCCAAATGCTTGCAGCGCTTGCAGCATAGGAATACCGTCGGCGTCGATCAAGTGAAGTGCGTCCAGGTCGAAGGTGCCTGTCACAGCTCTACTTCCAATATACGCACTGTGATAGCGTAAGCCCTCCTCATCGGCAAAACCGAGTACTTCAATGGCAAACGGGAGACGTTCCTCGCGGGCATGCAAACGCTCGATGCAAGCAAGCGCAATCATGACGCCGAGTGGCCCATCGTACTTGCCTGCATCACGTACCGTATCGAGATGTGAACCGAGAAGCAGAGTTTTTGAGCCGCCTTCGGGGAATGCTGAAGGCGCCGCCTTCGGGAAATGATGAAGGCCAGGAGAACGTGCCTCGTAGTGCCCTATCACATTACCCACGGCATCCTGCTGAACGCTCATACCCGCACTGCGCATCCAGTGTCCAACAATCTGATTGACCTTGTGCATCGCCGACGACGCGAATGGGCGCGTGAGACGCTTCGGCTCCTCACTGTACGTTCCAAGTATGTCACACCTCTGCATGACAGTATGGGCAGAAGTTTCGATGGTCACAACTTAACTCCCTCGGTACGTACTGTAGGCCCAGGGTGAAACGAGCAATGGAATATGATAATGAGCGCTTGCATCGGAGATGCCAAACCGGACAGGAATACGATCAAGAAACGGAAGTACGACGTTCGTTCCCTCCTGGTCAGCAAAATACTTCCCTACGCTAAATACTAACTCATAAATACCGACTATCAGCTCATCATCTGCTAGCAATGGGTCATTCGTGCGCCCGTCAGCATTGGTACATACAGTCTTCAATAAACTATCCTTACCGTCTTGAGAGTTGCACCGCCATAGTTCAATTGTCACATCAGGGGCCGGACAACCTCGTGCTGTATCTAGTACATGCGTGGTGAGACGACCTGCCATCTCATTGCCTCCCGCTCAAGTCATATGGGAGGGGCATCCCCTTGCGGGTGCCCTGGCTTGGAATGTCCATCTCTTCCCCTTCAGTTCACGCGTCTGGGGCATCCCCTTGTGGGTGCCCTCATTCCGACGACCAGCCATCTCATTGCCCCCCGCTCAAGTCACGGCTCTCTCCCTGGTTATCGTCAGTTTGATCATACCATATGCTGGGAAAGGATCGCTGTACACCTTCTGTTTGGAGTCCGTTTCAGATACGCCTATGAGATCACGCGTGCGATTTTGTCCTTCAAAGCATACCTCAGCCATTTGAGGGAAACGTGTCAGGAGCCGTAGCCCCATTTCATGGACAAGATGCTGAATTGACTCGCTCACAAATTCATGAAAAACGGCCTGTACCACGTCGCGTACCTGCTCACTGGGAATGTAGTGTTCCTGCGCATCTACAACATCAGTATATTTCCAGTAGACATCGAGATAGATAAATAAGGGGCGATCTACCCGTTCGGGTAATGTGGTGTAGTTGTCACGAACAAAATTGGTAAATGCGCTGCCAGTGATTTTTAGGAGCTGAAGCCCCACGCGCCCACAACGATGGCTCGTCATTCCAATATTTTTTCCATGTGAAACAAAGTTCATACTCGCGACAGCAAAATCATCGTTCGAGCGTTTAAATAGCACGTTACTAGCACCAACGTGAGTATGCTCATCGAGAACGATTTGGGCTGGTAGAAAGGGAAGTTCTCTTCCTGTCAACTGCAGCCGCTCCATTGCAGGATAGGTCGTCAGAAATTGCTGACCGAGTAATGTAAGAAACGCTTCGAGCGTTGAACCACTGAATGTGAGCGCTTGTTGAAGGATAAAGTTTTTCATCGTGTCCGTCGCCACGATCATACTATTATCACCATGCGTATATGCGGGCAGAAAATTTCTCCCGAAGACCTCAACGTCCACTTCCACGGCAAAGAGAATATTCTCTCTGCCAGTAAACGGTGATTCGGGGAGAGGTGGAATACCTGAAAGCGGAGTAGCATACGACCGATAGACAGGAACGCGTGCTTTACCATAACTAATTTCATAGGTATGTTCTATGTCCATTGTTCCTCCTTATGTTTCGTCTTGAGCCACAAGATCGTGTAAACGGAAGAGACAAATCTTGGCAACTTCAGCCAGGGCAACTTCGATTTCTTGTATACGCGAATGCTGAAGGCGGTTGGAAAAGCCTGCCAGGATACTAGCTTTCTTATTTTCACGCACACAAATCACAAATGGGAAGCCAAAGCGATCATGATAGGTCTGATTCAGTTGCGTAAAAGTGGCGATTTCCGTAGACGAAAGTGTATCCAAACCAGCGGATGCCTGTTCTTTCGTTGACTCTGGTGTGAGTGTACCAGCTAACGCTGCTCGCCCAACTAAATCAGGATGTGCTTGAAGGAGCGCTATCTGCTGCTCAATAGATGCGTTGTACATAACATTACAAAATGTCTGATGCATTTGTGTAAGTGTAGCAAATGGACGAGCATGCCAGCTTTGCGTCACTATCCAGGGTGGTCCCTCAAATAGCCCACTCAAGGCTGCAACAAAGCGCTCCTGATTATACATATTCAGCTCTTGTAACGTTATGCGTCGCGTACTCATACACATTCCTTGCCGATCATCATAAAATTCTTGAGAGCAACACCCTCGTTTAGTATCAAGCACATTCCTTTTTTCTCTTGTTGCTCTTCATCATAACGCGCTCATATAATAGATGCAAACCAGCAGCGTTGATCGCATAACAATGGAAAAGGAGATGGTATTCATGCCACGTATCTACGTTTTCGATGTCAATGAAACACTGCTTGATCTCCGCGCCTTGGATCCACTTTTCGCGGAGACCTTCGGGGATGCCGCCGCGCGTCGAGAGTGGTTTTCTCAGATGCTCCAACTGGCTTTTGTCTCGACGATTACGGCTGAGTATCGCGATTTCGGCTCGCTGGGAGCCGCCGCCCTTGATATGCTCGCCTCCCGGCGCGACATCTCATTGAAAAGTGAGAGACGAACCGCTCTCCTGGGAGGATTACGGCAGTTGCCACCACATCCCGAAGTTCCAACAAGTCTCAAACGCTTGCGCGAGGCTGGACTGCGCTTGGTCAGTTTGACGAATTCTACCCTGGCCGTTTCGCAAGCACAGTTGGCACATGCTGGTCTGAATAGCCACTTCGAGCGGCAATTTTCGGCTGATACGGTGCACAGGTTGAAACCTGCACCCGAGCCGTATCAGATGGTAGCTCGGGAACTCGGTGTGCCTCTTGCCGACCTCTGCCTGGTTGCCGCCCATACCTGGGACATTGCAGGCGCGCTCAAGGCTGGATGCTCCACTGCGTTTATTGCGCGTCCTGGCATGGTGCTCGACCCGTCTGCCGCCCGTCCTCATATAGTTGGAACTGATCTGAGTGAAATCACTGATCAGTTGCTTGCAAAGGAGAGCAAATAGAAGAGAGAGAGGGGAAAAGGTCGATCGTGTGATGGAAGTGGTAGACAGGAAGCGGGATATTGACTCCAACGAATTGCGACAGGCGTTAGCAGAGTTGAGTGGGAGCATGACAGGGCGCATGTCGAAGTCGCCCGGCGTCCCTGTGGTAAGACAGGCGTTAGTAGAGGTGGGTGGGAGCATGACAGGGGCAAGCCCTGTCACGACGATACACGAGGTCGTGTGGCAAGCCACGTCGTGGCGTAGTGACAGGGCTTGCCCCATTGAAGCCAACTCATTCATCAGTCGGCGTCGTTGGTGCCATGACAGGGCTTGCCCCCAATACTGTTCAAATAAGAGGAATCTCTTGGCAGGAAACGCACGGACGCCCACAAGGGGCTCCCCTACTATACACAACGTGCGTCGCACGCATCAGAGTATAGTAGGGGAGCCCCTTGTGGGCGTCCGTTGTGAGCCTATACAGAGCATTCTTCTTATTTGAACAGTATTGGGGGCAAGCCCTGTCACTACGATACTGACCGCTACATAGGCGTTTTTATGTAGAATGGATTGGCTCTCGCCATGACAGGGGCAAGCCCTGTCACTACGATAGACTAAGTAAAGCGTTTGCTTTGGGGTGACAGCATGACAGGGGCAAGCCCTGTCACTCCGATAGACGGACTCGCGTGGCACAGCCACGCTGTGGCGCGGTCAGTATCGGAGTGACAGGGCTTGCCCCTGTCATGGCACCAACGACGCCATTGTATGAATTAGTTGGAGTCGATGCACTTGGTGGATTCACAACGGCGGAAAGCAAACCACCAACACTTCCATCTGTAAATGCCTTGTTCCAGGACGAAACACTGGTCAAGGCTACTCCTAGTATTACTAACAGCACGCAGGGAACAAAGACTCCCAAAACCCAAGCAACAAAGCATAAAAAGTATAACACAAAAAACATGAAATTGTTCAGACTTCCCCTTTTCTGAACTCAAGCAAGCCTTAGAACGGCTCAATCACCGCCACCACAGCAACCCAGTTTGACGACTGAACAGGAACAATCTAACAATAGAGGACTTCTACAAATGAATTAGTTGCACCCCTCCAACGGACTCCACAAGGCATTTAGCCCTCAAAATAGCACAATATTCGATGGACAAGCACAACGTTTCAATTCCCAACGGACTCCACAAGGCATTTAGCCACTAACAGAGGCGAAGTATGACCACAATATTCCTGAAGTTTCAATTCCCAACGGACTCCACAAGGCATTTAGCCACGACCCAATTGTCAGGGAACCATTGTTTAACAGCAGGTTTCAATTCCCAACGGACTCCACAAGGCATTTAGCCGAAACATCAGTTGCAGTAGCACTAACTTTGTAAAGTGTTTCAATTCCCAACGGACTCCACAAGGCATTTAGCCTTCTATAAGCCTCAAGCCGTGCGTAACGAATGTTCTGTGTGTTTCAATTCCCAACGGACTCCACAAGGCATTTAGCCCCCATTCAAATCAGACACATATCCAAATATGTCTCTAGGTTTCAATTCCCAACGGACTCCACAAGGCATTTAGCCATTCCGAGGAATTTATAGACGATGTCGAAGAGCCTGTGTTTCAATTCCCAACGGACTCCACAAGGCATTTAGCCACAGGAAAGTTTCCTTGTTAACGCTTTTGATTGCTGGTTTCAATTCCCAACGGACTCCACAAGGCATTTAGCCCCTTAATGATCGGAGGGCGTCATGCTTCCTTAGTCGAGTTTCAATTCCCAACGGACTCCACAAGGCATTTAGCCTTTTTCATTTTTTTCTGGATTCCGACCCAACATGTTTGTTTCAATTCCCAACGGACTCCACAAGGCATTTAGCCCCTCATAGGATTCAGCTACTACTTATGTCGCCAGAGTTTCAATTCCCAACGGACTCCACAAGGCATTTAGCCAGACATGAACCATCAAGCTCAAATCACGATCAACCAAGTTTCAATTCCCAACGGACTCCACAAGGCATTTAGCCAGATTTGGAGAACTTTAAACAGCTTCAGTCTGTAGTGTTTCAATTCCCAACGGACTCCACAAGGCATTTAGCCGCCCATCACGCCGTACTGTATGGCATCGAAGTTCAAGGTTTCAATTCCCAACGGACTCCACAAGGCATTTAGCCCTGCATAGCTCACTTACTCACCTGGCTTTCAACATGTTTCAATTCCCAACGGACTCCACAAGGCATTTAGCCTATGTTTAGTCTGCTTGTGCATGGTAAGCAGTTACAGTTTCAATTCCCAACGGACTCCACAAGGCATTTAGCCTGCTACCCTTGTAGTGTAGCACAGGAAGCCATTCTATGCAAGCCTTTCCGAGAGTCTCACTACAGAAGAGTTTATTGATTGAAAAAGAAAAGCATTTTGAGCCTCTTTTCTTGTCAACCCGCTTCTGGCCTCTTCCGAGAGTCTCTGCTCAGAGAGACCATCACTGAGACCCTCGGAAAACTGTGCAGTTCACACGACAAAGAGCACGTCGTCAGATGGTGGGAGTCCTCCGACCATTTCCACTTTGCTCACACAGTTCGCACACAGCGGATAGAAACGTACACTGTCCTGCTTGGCGACCAGGTGCTCCTCGAGTGTAGCCTGTAAGAGTAACAACTGCTTCCTGGTCAGGAAACATTCAAACAACGAATACTGCGTCCACTTGCCATAGCCTGATAGGATTTTATGCACTTTCGTGCGTCTCTTGTCATTAGGAATATCATAGGCAACCACATAGCAGGTCGTCTGGTTACTTTGAATTCTCATACGTCCTCTTTGACCTCATACGTCCCTATTTGACAAGAAGTGGTGGGTAGTTGTTAATCTCGCCTGTGATCACCTTGCCAAGTAGCCGCGCTTGCAATTCCAAACAGCGTCGATATGTCACGCTATAGCCGAAGAGGGGATGAAGTATCTCTTCATTCAGGCGCTCCTCAAAGTGCGTGAAGAAGACCTTACGCCGTTCATCCTTGAGCCGATATGCCCCTAATTCAACCACGAAATCATTCAGCGTGAGTATGCGTTTGTTGAGCAGCGTCAACACCACCGAGTCCACGATGATTGGCCGAAATTCTTCCACGAGATCAAGTGCCAAAGCCGGGCGCCCGTAAAAGGAACTGTGCAGGTACCCGACAAAGTGGTCGAAGCCCACCAGTTGCACCGCGCTGGCGACCTTGTTAGTGAGCAGTGAATATCCAAAGCTCAGCAAAGCGTTTACTGGATCAGTTGGCGGGCGCTTCACTCGTCCTGGGAAAGGCCATTGCCTGGGATCGCTCAGCAGCTTGCCGAAGCAGCGAAAGTAGGCCGCACTGCCTGCCCCTTCCATGCCAAGAATGGTTTCCAGTGCTGTACCTGCGATACGATTGTCCCCGCTTGCTAGCTTATGAGCAATAGGTATCCGCTCCAGTGACAGGGCTGACAGTTGGCGTAGCAGCGTCGCCATCTGCTCAATCGCTTGGCTCATCTCAGCGTCAGCTTGACGGCGGTTGTAGCGCTGCAACATCGTTCGTTGATTGGTCAATTTGCCGATCACGAAGCGTCGCGCCAGTTCACAGCGTTTAGTCATATCCTGATGCACACGGTACTGCGCCATGCGCAAGACCGCATTCTTGGAAAATGGGGGTGACAGCCGACCTTTGAACTGCCCGTAGTGACTCAAAAAGGTGATCTCGACATCCCGCTCCAGCAGCAGATGTACAGCCGAGGCCGTCAGGGTCACCTCACCCAGTACCACTACCTCATCTATTTTGATCAGAGGAATGCGCTCTTTGCGAGCAGGTGAGTGTACTATCCCATTTTTCCCCTGCTTTTCAGGAACTTGCACCAGCAGGGAGTCTTCGCCATCACGACGCACTAAGGTATAGTCTTCGGTCAGGTAGAGCGTTGGCATGAAAATGCTCCTTCTCACTTTTCTTTCTTTGCTTGCAGCAGTCGCACTTCTTCCGGTAGGCAGAGGGGTAGCAGGCTACAAGGAGGACAGCGAGCGGCGAATGTACCAGAGAGTGGCGGCGGTGGTGTTTCGCGTGCCGCGACCTGGAACGCTTGGGCGATGGCGGCTTTCGTCCTGGCTCGCAACTGCGGCGTGAAAGCCACCTGCACCCGGCGCCGCGACCCCACATAGTAGATGTAGCCGTAGGCAATGAGCGGTTTGCCCGGCTGTCGTTCTTCCAGGCACAGAGCCTGTGCGCAGAGTTGGATATGCTCGTTGAGCCAGTTGCCCTGGTGTCCATGTTTGTACTCCACCGGAAGAAACACCCCTGCTCTCTCCTCGACGACATCGGCAAAGCCAGTCAGGTGCAGCACTTCACTGTAGAGGTACAGGCGCGTGGTCTCGATCTCCCCTTCCGCCGTCCCGTGAGTCCCGGCCTGATGGACGCGCTGGTGCGCAAGCGTCCCTTCCAGCACAAATTCGTTGACCAGCATCTCCCCTTGCACAAACTGGTAGTAAAAGCTGCGCGGGCAATATTCCAGTGCATTGAGCGAGGAGATAGGAATCATCTCCATAGGCAATGTATTGTTCATTGTTTCCTTTTCTGGTATTTTCTTTTCAAGTCATCTTTCCAGGCTTCCATGAAACAGCTATCCTTTCAGGATGCTTGCTTGTCGATATGCACGCAACTGAACTCCGTCATGAGTAGCAAAAACCCTTTTCTGCTTTCCGATGGAATGCCAGTAGCGGGTGAGGAGCCACTCACGTGCTTTGCCGGGATGACGCTTACTTGCCCAGTGCATGAGCCGCTGCTCCACCAGATCATCGTATTGGCTCATAGTTGTGGCGGGAACGACGCCGTTATAGTAGGCGGTCCATCCCACGATCAACGGATTCAGTTCCTTAATGACATGTGCTTGTGGAGAGGTTTGCAACTGCTGCAACTTTTGATCAATGGCGGCAAGGTGACGCTTGACCGCTTCCTGGCTAGGGATAATGATGGTCTTCAGTTCCTGTCCACGTCTGCCCATACGGGGTTTCTCAATCGGCTCCTGGCGAATATTGAAACCTAAGAAATCAAAACCCACTTGTCCTTGATAAGGCGTCAGGGTGTGGGTGATGCGTGTTTTGTCAGCATGGAGATGTAATCCCATCGTTGCTAACCAGTGCCTGACACGTCTCATTGCCTGTTGCAGTTCTCTGAGATCGGAGTGCAAAATCACGAAATTATCCGCATAGCGCACCAGCAATGGTCGTTCCCTGGCATGACCGTTGGCTTCTGCAACCACCGCTTCCATTCCATGCAGTGCCACGTTCATCAGCAAAGGCGAGAGGACACCTCCCTGTGCTATCCCCTTTTCACTGGGAGAGTAGGTGCCGCCATCCATCACCCCGGCACTCAGCCATGTACGAATAACCTGCCTGAGTGCTGGATAGGTCTGCAACTTCTCCAGCACCACGGCCTGATTGACAGAATCGAACGCTCCTTCAATATCGGCGTCGAACACAAATGTAGGATGGCCTTCAATCGCCACCAGGAGAGCCGCTATCGCATCATGTGTGCTCCGACCGGGACGAAAGCCATAACTATGCGATTCAAATTGCACCTCCCATTCTGGTTCCAGTGCCAGTTTCACCAGCGCTTGCTTGCAGCGGTCAATCATCGGCAGGATGGCAAGCGGACGCCGTTCTACTGTTCCTGGCTTGGGAATCCATACTCGTCGAACCGGCATGGGAGGCTGGTGATTCCAGTGGTTGGGGGCAATGGCATCTGCCATTGCCAGGCGTTCTCTGAGGCTGAGGGATTTGACGCCATCGACTCCGGCAGTATGCTTCCCCTGGTTCTCTTCAGCAACCCGACGCACTGCCAGCAGTCGGGCCGCTTCCGATTCCATCAACTGCTGCTGCAAGTTGTGAACTGCCTGTTTGTCACCACGCTGACACGCTTGCGCGATCTGCTTTTGCATACGCACCACCTGCTGCTCCAACGCGGTCCAGGGCAAGCTGTTCCGAGGTCGGCTCACAGGAGCAGATACCTGTTGTGGAGGCTGGGTGCCAGGTATTTTCTTATCCTTCATCTGCTGTGCCCGTCTCACTTTCAAGGTATACGAGATGATAGAAGGCAGATATCAGACGTTACAGAGAAAACAGTGTTTGTTCCTTAACTGCACACTCTCTCTATCCGCGTAGATACTCATAGAACCGTTGTTTTCGTAGACCAGGATAGGCATATGCCTTCTCACATCGGTATACTGATTGACCAACACCTCCACCGCCATCGTCGCTACGGATGTGTTCAGCGTTTTGACCGCGGGCTCTTTGATATCCTGCCCTGTCACGTACCCTCTCTTTACCAGCTCTTCTCGAATCGTCGAATCGGAATGCCGCTCGCTTGCGACCTTCGTGGGATTGATGCGATGAAGGCAGCTTAAACACAAGTAGTCTCCCACTCTGGCCGTAATCACTTCTCCACTCATGTCTTCAATGTTGCTCTCTTTCACCGTGATGTTGACCCCGACAGATATCAATGGAACAAAGTACTGCACCGATAGCTCCTGTGCCCTGAGCCTACTGGAATGATTATCAGTTGCCACAATCATCCAATCGGAGAGAGCCAACACGCTTTCTATCTCCTTGTCGTGAACATCCTTCTGATACGCTACGACAGTCGCGTTTGGATTGATGTGCGTGAGATGTCTCTTGACTACATCGACTTTCGCAAGCTTCCGTTGAGCATCCTCATAATATGCTCCCACCACACGATTCAGGTTCGACATTTCCAGGACATCAGGATCGATCAGGTGAATCTCATGAAACCCCATATGGATGAGATGTTCCGCTACAATTGATCCAAGACCACCGACACCGACAATTGAGATGATTTGGTGATGCATAATTGTTCGCATCACATCCAACCCCAGGACGAGTGCGCTCCGATTGAAAAAGCCCTCTCCTGCTGTCACCATCGTTTTTTCGTACTGTTCATCCGTGTCTTCACGAAAGTCAGAACTCGCAATATTCTCTCGACTCGTTTGCGTTTTGAGCAGAGCCTTTCTCGCAAGGAGAGAGTTATTGCTGAACGTCCAGACGCGTGCTGAGTACTTTCGTTGTGAGAAAACAATACTCGCGTAGTGCATCCCCTCAAACTTTTTGCGCAAAAACTGAAAGAACGTTTTTTCGTCTCCATCATCTGTTGCCGAGAACGAAACGTTCCCCTGAAGAAATGGGTGCGTATGGACATCGAGAATAGTATCGACATCATACCTATGAGTGAGTTCAACTAATGCCTTGTGGATGAAATCCTTTTTGATCCGCAAAAAGGCCACACTCTGCTGATTGTAGTCGGACTGCTCAGGGAACAAGAGATCGATAACCTTGATAACCGTGTAGCCATGAATCTTCTGCGTTTTCCCGAGGAGCACTGCGAAATGTTCTCTTGAAAGGTCGTCGAGAAGCCTTGTCCGCAAGCATTCAAGATCGCCATGTTTAAACTTGATGAGATATCGAGCACGTGTACTCATTGCTGGTTCCTTTCGTAAGCTGATCGTAAGCTGAATGCCAATCGCTCTACGTAAATGTGATGTGGTATCTAAATGTTCTGTTATCTTTGATATGACAGGTTTTCGTAGTAGTCTACCAATCTTCAATCGAGAGGAAATCACCGTTTGCAGAGGGCAGGGAGACCGCAAGGGTCTCCCCTCCATCTGGCAACGGCGCGACCTGGAGGGGAGACCCTTGCGGTCTCCCTGCATGTCGCGTCCTGTCAATTGAAGGTTGGTAGACTACTACTAGTCTGACCGCATTCATTTGAACGATTGGCATGAGGTACAAATCGCCTTCAGTGCTGGTTTCAAGCGCTTCTATTCCTTTCCAAATGAAGGCGGTCAGACTACTACGACAGGTCGCGACTTGTAGGGGAGACCCTTGCGGTCTCCCTGCATGTTCACTTTCCCCCGGGAGGATGGAGACCTGATTCAAAGAGATTATTGACAAATCTCAGGATGAAGTGAGTACACTAGCTGTAGTAGAAGCTTGCGTTCGACTTGGTTGGCTCTACTATGAACAAGATAAATTTAGGCAGGCCCGCCAGGTTCTCCTAAAGAGCCAAACACTCCTGTACAACCTTAGCAAGAGCCTACGCCCACTTCATTTTCCTGGACACGGTTGTACGCTTGTATATGAAGACAATGAGGTGATAATGGCACTAGAAAGTACGAGGTTACACTGGTTAGGGCGGACATATGTTGATTGGGGCATCCAACAGGATAATCAGGAACTCGTAAAAAAAGGTGTAGCGAGATTACAGAAAGCCGAGAACTATGATACTAGGCTTGGTCTACATACGAGTATAGGATTTGAGTTGCTACGTCAAATCCCTGCCCTCCTTCATCAAGGGGAACTGCATACGACTGGAAATTATCTAGCTCGAAGTGAAGAACTGCTTGGCACCCCAGGGAAGGGAAAAGGACATATCTCTCTTCATAAGGGGTTGGTCGTTCTCGAGGAGCAGCCGAAAAAGGCAAAAGACTTCTTAGTGCGCGTGAGATTTTTGTCGAACCACCATTCTACTCGAAAGGAGTATCAGAGGTATTAAAAGAAATAAGTGGAGCTTATTTGATGGATAACAAGAAAACGGGAGACGAGATAGCATTAGAGTATGCCTTAGCCACAACTGTCCTACACCCTTATGGTCGGAACTTAGAACATCTTCAATTGGCTGCTCATAAGATGTATTGGCGCCTGGGCGAAAACATGACAGCGTTCAATACATCCTGGCAGGCCCTGGAAGAGAAACTTTGGAGTATGGAAGCAGAACCTTTCTCAGACTTGAGATACTTGATGAAGTCTTTTCAAGAGGACGGAATACAACATATAGAGACAGGTATAGAGGTGGCGAGGAAGGCTATACATAAAGAGCTCTTTACAAAGTAAAGCCAGACCAAAAATGCTATATATTCAGTCAAACTGAACAGTTTGAACAACTCAAATTGTATCTTCATCCGAACTGACCTCAACCGACCACTCCAAGCAAAGTTCTAACTAAAAACCTTATCTATGAGTGCGAGCAGTTTCACGTATCGTTTGCAGGTTGAGCAGTTCAGCCACCTCGAAGCTTGTCACAGGGCCAGCTTTAGGACGCAGGCGTATGAACGTGGGAAAATGGCCCATCCGCCCGTGTAGTTCAGCAAGCAGGACGAAGGCTGCAGGTGCATATCCAGGTGGGTTGATGAGCAATGAGCGTGTCTGCCACTCCTCCGAGGTAAGCGGTAGAGCATCGACGATGGCACGAATTTGGGCTTCGAGCGGTTCGCTTTGGTTGATCTGTACAGGGATGGTTTGGATACCCTTGATGGCAATACTGGAGAGTGACTCGATTTGTGCTTTGTGCTCGTCAGTAAGCGGGTGCATGAAGTTGAGTATGAGCATAACATGGCCTCTTTCAGATTAATTGCTATGCAAGGGGCCTATTGGCACGGTAAAGAGGCGGAAATCGGCTTCGCGTGCTTTGTAGGTACGCAGAAAAAGCTTTTCGTTTTGCTCTCCCTGACTAAGACCACTAAACTCGCTTGCATCCACATCGAACGCTATTTGTCGCTCTAGCTCTTCATTAGCGATAAGCGTATGATAGACCGCATGCAGCTGTGTACGTTGCGCCGAAAAGAGGGCGAGGGCCGCCATTCCCTTCCGTCCACCGGAGAGGGCCAGGTCAATTACACTGCCTGGATGTCGAAGAAGAAAATTTTCCTGTTCTCTTCTAATGGTCTTTTCGAGTGTTGCCTGATAGATCTCGCAGTCTCGTTGCGACCTGACATCTTCTAACTCTGGCACAGCGCACTCTTCACATTCAACCTTCTCATACTTAAATGCCTTCTTCGCGTCCTGTACACTCTCATAGACTCCTTCCGCATATTCTGGATAGAGAAGAAGCACTTTGCGAATATCGCGTCGTTCTCTTTCTTTGAGTAACGTGTAGAGTTGTGTGGCGACCATCGGTTGTGTTCCCATCGGCACAATGAGGACGCTTTGTATTGTTTTGCGCTGCTTGACGATGCATTCTAAAGAGTAAAGTGGCTGACCTTTCTCATATGATGTGGAGAGTAAAACGTTTACCGAGGGAATATACTCTGTTCGAGTTTTATGTTTGGCGAAGCGTTCGACAACGACAGTATCTACGGGATTGTCTGGGTAGTTCATGATATCGCCGGGTTCGGTATGAAAGAAAGGACGTTCCGTTGTATTGCCTTTTCTATAAACATAGGATGGAAACGATCTTTCACCACCTGTAAGCGCATGTTTGTTATCTGTTTCCTTGAGATGATTAGTAAACTGCATACTACGCAGACAATGCTCGAATTTTCTTGCCAAATTGGGGTTAAAATCTTCGTACTCCTTTTTTGCCTGCTCTGTCAGCTTTATCTTGAGTGTTGGTCCGACATGTGAGTCTACGAACTGAAGTACAAACTGTACTCTATCTGCCTCGTCTGGATCCTCGTTCCACAACGTCTGAAGTTGCTCGGCAGTCATGTTATGTAGTTTATATAAGTAGGACTCAGAAACACGAAGCGCGTTCTTCAGCGGAATAGGCACGAGATAGAGGTCATCAATGTTAGGGTGCATCATGCGCATAAAGCGAGTTTTGTCTGTTGCGTAATAGAGCTTTGTAAGTTCTTGAAACGATTTGAAGTTTGCTCTATCAGTAGCTTCACTTTTATCAATAACATGATAGAGACCTTGCACACAGGTATAGAAAGGTGCAGCAAGTGCCATAAGTGCCGACATATTTTTGCGCCCACCTGCTAACGAGAGATAGACGATATTCCTCTGCTCTTGATGGATTTTGAGGAGCGCGAAGAGTTTTTGCAGAAAGTCGAAGCAGGCTTCCTCTGTATCAGCATCTTCAAAAGAGAGTTCATGTGGGTCTACCGTACATTGCCCTTTGAGTACATCCTGAATCATAGCAAAGCCGCCTATACGCCTTTCACCACTTGTATGTAGCAATGTTATGCTCTCAATGGGTATCTGCTGCTTTGTCAATAGGTCAAACATGCTCGTTACGACGACGGGCGAGTCGCCGAGTGTCGCAATAAGTATATGCTTCATGCCGCGCTCCTTCTCTCTCCATACTTGTTATAGAATGCATTGCGATAGAGAGAGTTGTTATTATTCCCACAAATCTCTTGTCGCGCTAATAGTCTTATGTGTGTTCCTAGTATCTCGAAACCAGCGTTGACTAGGATACGCGTACTTGACAGTGTTGTCAGGCGGCCATTCCCAGATATCATAGAGTTGCCCTAATGCTGGCTGATTACTGAAGCGAACCCATGCCGCATGCATCAGTGGATCATCAAACGATGCCATCTGTGTATTTACAAGCTTGGTTACTTCGTCCAGTTCGTATTCTTTTATGCCGTGCTTAGTACTGGATGCAGTATAGCGCGTAGCATAGTCTACCAGACGTAACTTTGTCGGGTCTATACGGATACTTCCCAGGCCAATCGGCTTGCCATACCCAATTTTGTGACGCATATCCCATTGCTCATTGAAGCGCATGGCAACAGCGAACAGAAGGGCCGCGAACTCGTCGGACTCAAGATTGGTGAAGTCTATTCGTGCCTCAAACTCTACTCCCGTATCAAGTGGTTTAATATGTTGGTTTCGGAATCTGCCTGTGTCCCCTATTGGTATTAAGGAGTTTGCGGTAAGCAGGTTCTCGTTGTGAAAGTAGAATTTTCGTCCCGCGATAAAGCCCTGGTTATTGAGATAGAAGGCTTTATGGCGCGGTTTAGGCGTATCCAAAACGGCAGTGAAGATGGGTGTATGAAAGTTCAGACTATCTTCGTAGACCTTTGCATCCCCAATATTGACCTTACCGAGAAACACTCCTGCATTTCTTTGTCCTGTCTGCATCATTCCAAAGAGACGGCAGGCAACACACAGCGAGTTGTTGTTTTGGCATCGCAAAAACGCTTGTGGCACAAGTGTCAGTATATCTTCTCTGTACTCGTAGGGCTTATTGAAAACGGTCATGCATCCTCGGCACAATGTTTCCACGACTGTTCGTATGAGACCTTTTATCGCTGTACTAGGAATAATTTGCTGTCCCGCCTTATCACGAATATGCTCTTTGAGTACATCAGGAGCTTGCGATGCATTACCATCGCGAATGAAGAGCGGTGTCTCCGTCTTGATGTACAAAAAGAGCGTGCCGGAATACAGTTTCGCAGGGTGGGCAGTGTTTGGTGCAAGCACATTGTGCCAGATAGGTTGATGTCGCTCTGGTGGATACGCTACATCCAGAGGTACAAAGTCATAGGGATTCATGCGTTTTTCCGCTCCTGTGACGTTTCAGTTTCAAAGGGAACAAGGTTATAAAAACGGTACGCGACATTGGTCCCTGTTGCGGAATGGAGATACTCACGGATCTCTATTTGTACGCGCTCAGCCTTGGCGGTGTCATCCAGTGGGGGATAGCGCAATAAGCGAGGAATGCGAACCTCGGCGAAATCTCCCGTTTGCGTGGGAGAGCCAATGCGCTGTAACTGGCCTTCATCGAGGCGTTTGCCGAATAAAAGGTACTTCCTGTCTCGTGTCGGACACGCACTCAACGACTCTTTGTTAAGACCGTTGGTAGCTTGTATCGTTGGTTGGTATTCCGTACTCCCTGTATAAACAACTTGCACAAGAGGGTAGAGACGCTCCCAATGTACCTCACCAAACTTGTGAAAGATACGCCCAGATGTGTACAGTGTGAAATCGAAGTCGTGCTGAAAGTGTGCAAAGTGCAGAAGTCCCTGTCGCTGCTCCTGCTTGACCACAGAGTGCGGTTGTGTTTCTAGCAGCATGAGCGTTGGGGAGTCAGGCGAGACGGTATAGGTGCGAACAAGTGTCATGAAATCCTTGTCCGTCACTGTACCCGCGAGCAGCAGTTCGTGTGCCATCACTTAGCTCCCTTGCTGTGTTTGCTGGACGGCTGACTGTGTGATAGGGGTCCATGCTTGCATGCGTTGCGCAAAGATGTTGCTACTCTCTTTCTGCAGGAACTCCAACTCATCGTTCTTAAAAACACGTATGTTGCGAACGTTATGTGGTGTATGTGGCATTGTGAATGGTAAACTCAGCACATCCGTTTCTTGTATGCCATACACTCCACGCTCGCTCCCCAACCAGTGTCCCAAACCCCATATCTTGTCATCTGGCTCTATCGCTTGACGAAAGCGAACCGAACTCAAGGTCACCCCCCCCTCATGTGTTCCTGATGCCTGTGTACAAATCTCTGCTCGCACGGTGCCGAGTCCACGCGAGCGGCCTGAGCCAATACGAATGAGTTCATCCTGCATGTCCTGAATGATGACGAAGAGCATGCCAAGCTGCCAAATTTCAAAGTTCCTGAGATGAATTGCGGTAGTGAAGGTTGTGCCTTCTGTTACTACCTCAAGATCAAATTTCGCTCCACCCCCCGTGCCACCTGTAAGCCTGTCAATAGCAATACCGTCGCGGTGTTCAATCAATTCTTTGCGACCGACCGAATCTTCTGCGAGATAGGCGTCTTCAATGGCGATACGGCTGCCAAACGAGGTTGAACCGAAGAGACGGCAGGTAGGACATGATTTAGCATATACTTCGTGTGGCGGCATTGGTGGGTCTGAAGGTCGTCTTCTTTGAAGAAAACGTGAGCCACAAGACTCAAGGTAAAGGTTTCTATTATCCCTTACGTCTCCTGATGACATTAATGGATTACATGCGGTACGTGGCTTGATGCTGTTAATCACCTTTTCAAGGTGGCTACGAAAGATACCCTTGAGGGTGCTACCAGGAATGTAAACCTCTGACTGCCCGTTGCGAAAGGTCTGAACGGGAGCCATATCAGCACCAACGACGGTAGCATAGCCGGTTTTGACCATCAACGGTCCCAACGTAGTGATATCTAGGCGCAGACGCGCTTCATTCATGGTTGCTTTTAACATGCTCCACTACTCTCCGTTATTTTGCTGTTTTGACACTTGAAACAGTGCTTCGATATGTTTATTGAAAAATGCTTGCGTATCTTCTACATCCAGTCCATCATCTTTGCCATTCATGTTCCGTAGCAAGTAGCGTTGTAGGCGTTGTGTACGATCCTCATCAGTCAGCTTCAGAGAACGAATCTGCAACTCGTTCAGGATACACGCACCCAGACCACGTGAACGAAGACCGCCGATACCTCCAAAGCCACTCACAAACTCACTTAATCCAATACTGATGAGCTGCAAATCTGTAGGAGTAGCGTTCTCAATCGTCACATACAGTTTGAAGACTGTCGTTGGTGGTACAACCTCAAAATCGTATTTCGCGCCACTTTTCGCCGTTTCGCTATCACGGTCGATAGCGACGCCATCACGTACCTGTATTGTTCCGCTCCACTGCTCGTCGATGAGGTAGAGATCGTTGACGGTGATATGTGCGGCAGTGAAAGGCGATCCGAAAAGCTGGCAGGTATGACACAGGTCGTTCCGCACCCGTTCCATAATCTGTGGTATGTCATTTGGATGCATGCGGCGTTCTTCGCTGATCGCTTTCTGGTGTGCTGTTGGGCATGACTCCTCTGATACACGTATTTCTTCCGTAGGCAAGCCGCAGGTATGTAGGCCGAGTTCTGGCAACAGGCTTGCAATCAGCTTTTCTATGGTGCTACGTAATACACCCTTGAGGCTAGACCCAGGAATGAAGGGCAGACCGTCCTGTGTTAGCACAACAGGACTATCGGTATGGCTCAAGGTTGCTTTGCCGCCTCCAATGTGTAGACCCGTCTGCATTGTTAACTTGCCCTCGAAAACGTAGCGATTGTGTAATCGCACACGTTTCAATTGCTTCTTCGTTGTTGATGGTGGATTCTGTGTCATCGCTGATTGCCTCCCCTGTTATCCCGATTGTCCTGTGGTCTGCCCTGATATCTGTCAGCAGGACGAGCCGTATTGCCAGCATTGTTTTGTCGCGCTCGAAAGGCCATATAACCATTCTCTGCGAGTAGATGCTGAATAAATTCACGGGCAATAAGTGCCTTTATTACATCTTTATCTTCTGGTTCTATACTATCTTGTTGTGTGATGAATGGGACTTGCTTTTCTTCTAGGCTTTCCAGTTTATTAAATAGCTTATGATAAAATTCAGGAACAAACCGTTGTTCGCGACCGTTCCATGTTGTACGGTCGCGCTGGTGTTGTACAAATTCCATCAGGTGAGCATACGTATTAGCGAGTGAGACGTTGATCAGACCATTGATTTGTGTTGAGGGTAGGCTGTTCGCGATCCCAATGCTGTGCATCAACTCAATTGCCTCTGTATAAAGTGTTTCATCGCTGAGAAGTCGTATGCGCTCTAGCTGTTTCTCTGTGATCATTGCGTGTTTCTTCTTTTCTCTAACTCGTTGACCTCGTACTCAAACTGTACAACGACCTGACGAATGAGTTGACGAATGAGCAAGAGACGAACATGTTTTCGTTCTCGCCTGTCCTCCTCAGTTGTGTCACCAATGCCAACCCTGTCACAGACAACATCGATAGCGAGTTTGAGACCCTCTTTATCTTCGATGTAGTGTTTCAGGTTTTCGCCAAATTGATGGCTGGAAGTCCACCCACTACGATCACGTGCCATCTGCTTCTTAATGTAGTCGAGCACATCTGTCGCTTTCAACGTCGTCTCCGCGATATTTTCTAAACCCGTCATCTGCGAACGGTGCTTTTCGCGATCACGCCCTTGTATGTCGAAAAAAGATTGCGCAGCGAGTGTGCCAAGTTCCTTTGACTTGTCATACAAATCTTCGGCTTGCTCATTGACGCGCAAAATAATCATAGTACGTCTACTGAGATGCGTGCGTGCATGTATATTCATGCTCATACCTGTTCTCCTTCCAGGTGAAAGGGGTCAGAGATGCTGACGCGCCCAAATCCCTCTGCGCGTCGCCGACCAACGCCCGTCTCTTCCAACATATGTAGTGCATCGAAGAATGTAGTGTCCGGCTTCCCTGTGTATGCGAATAAGAACGTGGACCCCATCTCTAGCGCGTAGTCGTTTATGCGCGGCGTTCCCCAGAGTTCGTTCCAGCCTGTAACGGGTTGTATATCCGTAGACTGATAGATAGGCTTGCAGCTATGCTCCGTTAACTGTAGCATTTGTTCAAGCTGTGTTGCATCCAGTGTTTTGTAGTAGCGTAGATACGGATCACACAGAATGCTGGCTGAGTGTAATGTGATAGCGAAGTAGAAATGGTCGAGCGTGTTCACGTCCGCTCTTTGCGCTTGTTCACGAAATGTTGCATTGAAGCGGTTTAGTCTCTCTGTGAAGAGCACTATCTCTCGCGAACGAATATCCGTTGGCTTTTCCTCGTCTACTATTTCGATGTTGACGCGCCCAAGCCCGCGTGTTCGTCCTGTTCCAATACGGATTACATCCTCTTCGTTCGCCTCTTGCACAAACTGCTGAAATGAGTCAGCGAGATCATCAGCGAGCAGTAGCTCACCCCAAAAGAGCATATTCTCGTCGAATACCTCACGATTATATAAGATACCCTCCTCGATAACACCCCACTCACGATTGATGCCGGAATGTGTTTGTAGGCGTGTCCCAACTTTCGCCATCATGCACTGTTTCATGTTGAGACGACTACGCCTATAATAGCCACTCGCGTGATCCATGACCTGTCCACAACGTACCGACTTGTTATTGACCTGCGTTGTATAGGCACAATCCTTATGAGCATGTAGCGAACTGAACAAGGTCTGCGTCGGCGGTGCTTTTTCCGACAACTCAAAAAGTGAAAAGGTACCCCAATCGAACAGGCTATCACGTATGCCATGTCGTTTCTCGTCAACGTCTTCATCAGGCAAGGGTAGGAAGCCAGAGAAGCGTTTACATGTCTGAGCCGTTCTAGGCAAGGGCGTAACCGGCATAGTCGAGCCATGAATATTACTTTTCTTGCTCTCATTGAATGAGGCAGGGTAGAGGTGCGGAAAATACACCTTTTCTTGCAGAAAGAAGTCAGCGAACACAGTGTCCTGACCTTCATATAGCATGCGGTGAGCAGCAGCGAGGCTTCCCAGCAGCGTCACACCATAAATGTGCTGTGCTGTCTTCGCTCCCCCTTCGGCATGATCGGAGCGTATCGTCAATGGTGAACGTGCCTGTACTCTGAGATAAAAGTGTTTCACACCTGTCCTCCTTGTTGTGCATTGAAGTACTCATCTAACACCTTCAGATCGCCAATCCATTCTTGCCATATCGCCTCAGGACAGAGCATCTTATCCAGTTTCACCTCTTCAATGACGCAATTGCATTGTCCCTTGCCCGTTGATTTATTGCCACCAATCCGCTCAATCATGAGCAGACCAGCAAGCAGTAATAGAAGTGAGTAGGTCGGCGTGAGTGTATAGGATGTTTCCTGCTCAGGTACTGTTTTAGTGAAGCGCTCGATAGGAGTAGATGGAAGTTGTCCCTTGATAGTTCCCATAAATGTCAGCTGAGGGATACCAAATTCGCTGGTGTATAGAGCGCCATCAACTGCGGTGTGCGTTAATCGGTCAATACGAGCCTGAGTTAACGTGCTAATCTGCATCTCTTTATAGATACCATTATTTTTGTCAGCGAGGTCTTTGCTCTCATAGATGTGTGTATCGGTTTGTACTGCGTCATTGAAACGTAAGTTGCCAGGACGAAGCGGCGTACCGAATATATGGCTTATAAGCGTTTGTGTATTCCCAAAGTCTATAAGCGCGGCTTTCGCATTGTGTGGAATGGAAACATTCACACCATCGTCTTGAGCATTTTCTGTATAGAAGCGGCACAATTGCTCACAATGTTCGCGCAGGACTCCTTTGAGCGTTGAGGCTGGCACATAGACATATCCGCTCGCGTTACGAATAACGGTGCGGTCAACAAGACCTGCACTCACTCCAGTTCCTAGGTGAAAGAGTGCGTCAAAGGTCAGTGCATAGCGTATCTGAATGAGTGGCATTCCTTGTACCCTTCCTACGACGAGATAAAATCATAGAGTTCGATGAAGTCGAGCAGGGGGGTACGGTACACCGTAAGGTCCGGGCTGCTACTGTTGCCATCGAGATACCAGGGAAAGAGGATACCCATATCCTCCTGTCGTCTCGTCTGACGATTATTAAATCGCTCCACCATTGACTTGATAAAATCGCGCTCATCAGACCGCCAGTTCCGCAGAAGCGCGAGTGCTTCAAGAATGCTCGTGGTACGATTGCATTTTAGAATCGCTTCACGCATTTGATGCAGTTTTGTTCGTCCTAACCGTTGCGCTTTTTCATGCTTGAGTTGTCCTAACAGCCAAGCTAGATCGCCAGGATTGTAGGGACGTAGCGTTGCGTAAAACTCTTCTTTGTAATCAATGTTTTTGTGCTTGCGATACATTTCCCCGTAGACCTTTTCATAGCTCAGACTTGTGTTGCCTGTTACTACGACGAAGTTGATACGCGACTGTTCTAGTTTGCTATCGCTACTCACGTTCTGCATCGAGCCAGATTTTTTCGCCGCTTTGAGTGCATCTTCAGCCAGTGTGCGTTGCAGATTGAAAGGATATTTCACTGGTGCCAACACAATACCTACCGAAAGGGTGTACTGCTTGTTCGTCACATCGTTGAATCGTTTTGCAAGGGCATGTGCTACTTGCAGCACCTTGTCTGCCGGTGTGACCATCACAATATCGTCACCACCAACAAGTAGCACATCAAAGGGAAAGAAGTTTTTCTGCTCAAGATGTTGAACTGGGAGATGCTGACAAATAGCGTAGCCCATCGCCTTGAACACTGCACCATCTACCAATTGCGCGAAATCTTGCACTTGCTGTAGCGTTGTTGCACGCTCAAGGGCTTTTCCCATACCGTTTGCATCCGCATAAATCAAGCCGAGATACTCCTTTCCATGCGTGAAGTTGCGAAAGACGTTGAAATCCTTGGGACGTTGCGTGTTCGCGGGCAGAAGATACACAGGTTTATTTGGCTCCGGCTGCATAATTGCTTGCAGAATACGTCCCCACAGCGTCTTGGATGACCCTTGATGATTATGGGCCGCCTGTATGAGGTCCGAGATGTGCATTCTCACATTCTTGTCTTCATCGCGTTTTCCAATGCAGACGCGACAATAGCGACCCTCCGGCTCATCGGGATCGTCGTTGTCGAGCCGTGTGTCTTCTGCGTAAGCCAAGCCACACGAGTTACAGGTAGCGAGAAATGGATGTGAAGGATGCGTGATATAGGAGTCTTCCGTCTCGTTCTTTTGTTGTGAAACACGCCCGCCATCTTTCGCCTGACGCAAACGATAACGGAGCAATTCCAGCACGTCCGGCATCTCCACGTGCATAATGTTTTGTGAGCGCGACAGATAGGAGTCAGGAATAGGCTGAATTGCATAACTAATAGAGGCTCCTCCTCCCGTCTGCTCACGGTAAAGCTTTTGGACAGCTTGCCCTAGTTCCTCTGCCTTCTCAATGTCGATGAGGAAGAGCGCGGAGCCACCATTCATATAGATAGATGTGGCTTTATACTGAGACTTTTTCGCCTCATTGCGCGTCAGATCCCGATTGAGATGGTCGAGCATGGAGCTTGCGCCGCGAATCTCTTTGAGCTTGCTTGTACCAAAAACATATCCCTTGATATGGTCGGTATCAAAGGCTATCAGTGATTGTGACACCGCGTACCCCCTTCTTACATTCTGTTTATATGCGTGTATGTTTCTCTATTGAGCATAATAGTAGCATGATTTTTCTAGTACCGCATCCGAACCAGTTCTAATGTTACTCGAACTAGTTCGGATTTCTTTTTGTCACGTTCAGGATATACTGTACCCAACACGGAAGTAATCTGCGAACTTTATCTGGATAAAACGGTAGTCGATACGATGACGCTGGCTTGGTGGAATATTCCAGGCATTACGGCATAACTGGTAGATTTCGGTGGTATAAAAACTGATGGTTGATGGTTTCAACTCTAGCATTGTCGCCACATCATCGGGATGCAAACCCTGCGCGAGAGCCTGCAAAACTCTGCGAGGTCCTTCCTTGAGGGTATCCGCGACTTGCTTGCAACGCTTCTGCTCCTCGTGCTGCTGCTGTTCACGCTCCGTTTGAATCGTTGCTGAAGGCGTGCGATTGAGCATTGAGGCCAGAAATGGCTGAGCGGCACGTGCGAATGGCACGGTGATAAGTCGTCTGCCATCACCAGGAGAGATATGCATGGTGCCAGTATAGTCATCACGCTCCTTGATCGGCTCTGGTGTATACAGATGCAAGAGTTCGTCAGGAGTTTCAAAATAGAGCAAGGCGGCTGAGAACGAGAGGAAGGTCATCAGGCGTCGCCCGCCGGAGATAGAGAAGTGAACAATATGCCGTCGCTGCTTCAAGTCTCGAATCAACTCACCTATCGTATCGAGTGTTCCGTTGGCAGTTGGTTCGTCAACAATATCGTTAATGATGGCATCGTTATCGTAGCGTCTAAGGACCTGCTGACGAAAGTGAATGGTTCGGGTATGTCCCTCAAATGTGTAGCGGTCCCCCACAAATTCGGCGTTGAGACGTGCCAATGCTTGTTGAAGATGTGGAGAAGATGCGGGATGCACAACGATAACTTCATAAATGGGCGTGCCATGCTGAAGTAACAGGTCCAGCGTATAGGTTACGATTTGCGGCTGCCCACCAAGTGTTGCTACAAGTGTGTGTTTGTAGCCAGAGTATGCTCTCGGTGCAGTATATTCAGCATGTGTAGCTCGTCTGCTGTCCTCTTGCATTCCGTTTTCCTGTCTCTGTAGAAAAAGTGTATCAGTTAGGAGTATTTTTCTATGATGTATACAAATACAACGTTAAATCCTCTGCCCGCTATTCTTATTGGTGGCGCACCCAATGCGGGAAAGTCTGTGCTCACGTACAACCTCACGCAGGCATTACGCCGTCGTGGAGTCTCTCACTATGTCTTTCGAGCAAATCCAGATGGCGAGGGTGATTGGTTTCTTGAAGCCAACCAGAGTATTGTGCGTCAAGTACATATTCAAGGTCGCTGGTCAGACGATTTTGTACGCCTCGTCTGCCGTGATCTGACCCGTCGTCCGCTGCCGCTCCTGGTTGACCTCGGTGGTTTGCCTACCGAACGCGATACTTGCATCTTCCGTGCCTGCACACACTCCCTTCTCCTTTTGAAAGATGAAGATATGGCAACAACACAGCAATGGCTTGAACTCGTTACCGCAAACGGATTGCTACCGCTTGCTGAACTCCGTTCGCAGTTAGTCGGCACATCCGTACTTACCGCACAGGACTCTATCGTTACAGGAACACTTGTTGGACTTCAACGTGGAGCACGTCTCTCCGATCCCGTCTTTGATGCGTTGGTGAACCGCATCAGTCAACTTTTCGGCTCATACTCGCAGCACGAACTGGAGCAGTTGCACGAGGATAGCGCACCCACAGAACTCTTTCTTCATCTACCACATCAACTACAAGAAATACTTCCTGGCTCCCACGAATGGACGACGGACGCACTTCGTACACTCCTTGCGAACCTGCCCACTCAAACGGCACTCTCCGTCTACGAACGTGGTCCCAATTGGGTATATGGCGCACTTGCATTGCACCCTCCAACAATGCCATTCTTCCAGTATGATGCACGGCTTGGTTGGGTGTCACCGCCACATTTACAATCCGGTACGCCAACACAAGCAACATTACAGGTTGAGATGCGTACTCATGGTGATGCCTATGTCATCACCGCTCATCCCATTCATAGCTATCTCGACTATATTGAGGCGGAGCAACTTGCGTTTCCAGAGCCACCAGCACAGCATGGTATCATTGTGAGTGGCAAACTTCCGCTCTGGCTCTTTACAGCCCTTGCTCGCTTTTACGCACAAAGGAACGCTCCCTGGATTGCCTTGCATTATGTTCGTACCAATCAATCCATCGTTATCTACTCAGGAGTAGCAACGTATAGTGTTGGTGACATTGTTCATGCGTCTCTATAATGTAAAGCTGCTATGGGAGTATAGCACAACTACGTACAATAACAAGTAATTGTAGGTAAAAATTACTAGTTTGTGTGATAGTAGAATGGATGGTACTTCTTGTGAATAAACAGGAAATCTCTTCAATTGCAGCACAACCGCACTTTACGCTCTCCTCGTGGCGCTTCGAGCCGGAGATTGATGCCGAACGCCAAAGCTTCTTGCGTCAACGTTTGACTATCATACCTGATATCCAGAGAGGTATCTATCCTTTCAAAGATATACAACTCACACGTGCCGACATCGAATGGCTGCTCACAACGCACGAGCAGGGGCGCGGTCCTATTGAGTGGAGCGACCCTGCGCAACGTGAACGCCAGAGAATTGACCTGCGTGGGGCAGACCTGCGTCATATCAACTTGCGCGGTCTGCCACTCGCTTGCCTGCGTGGTGGTCTGACACAAGAGGAGTGGATCGCGACAACACTGGAGCAGCGAGCACAGGCAGGCGTTCACCTGGAATATGCAGACCTGAGCGAGGCGCACCTGGAAGGGGCGATACTGCGCGGCGCGTTTCTGCAACATACCTCCCTTCGCCTGACCCACCTGGAGCAGGCAACGCTCTTCCAGGCGCACCTGGAGCAGGCGTATCTCCGCAGGGCGCACCTGGAAGGTGCGAACATGATGTATGCTCACCTGGAAGGGACGTACTTGCGGAAAGCGTGGTTGACAGGAGCTGATCTACGGCATGCGGTCTGCGACAACGCCACCGCGCTCGAAAAGGTCACACTTTCCGACAAGACCTGGGGCTGTGTCCTGCTCGCCGATATCCACTGGGGCGATTGCAACCTCGCTCTCCTTGATTGGCGGCGCGTGGTACCTCTTGGTGATGAAAAGCTGGCACGCTCTTCGTCCCTACACGATGCTCACAGGAAACCTATCAGGGAAAAACGACGGTACCTTGACACCTATCAAGCAGCCGCACGTGCCAATCGTCAACTTGCCAATGCGATGCGAGCGCAAGGCATGAACGAAGAAGCCATTCCCTTCGCCTACCGTGCCCAGGTCTTGCAACGTGCGATCCTCTGGCGACACCTGCTGTGGGGAACCGACATATCTTTTGAGGAACAGGCACGACACACGGGTATCCGTCAGGGTTTGCATGTCGTGTGGGATAGGATACGCACGGGTGCCGCATACCTCTTCTCCTGGTTTCTCGACATCCTGGCAGGATACGGCTATAAGCCCGAACGGAGCGTGATTATCTACGTGCTGACGGTCCTCGCTTTCACGATCATCTACCTGTTGGCGGGTGCGCTTCCGTTCAGAGAAGCACTTGTCTTTAGCATCACCGCGTTTCATGGGCGCGGCTTTCTGCCTGGACCCTTCACGCTTGCCAGTCCGGTCACGGCCCTTGCCGCGTTCGAGGCGGTGATTGGTCTGTTCATCGAAATCAGCTTCATTGCCACGTTCACGCAGCGCTTCTTTGGCAGGTAACGAGCAGCGAAAAGATGAACAACACCTCAAACACCTCACACTGCCTGTGCGCGTCCCATGCCCATCGAGGTCTTATAGCCAATGCCGCTGTAAAAGGCCAGTTGTGAGAGCAGCCAAATTTGTTGCGGGATAGAGAGCTGTGATCTTCCGCTCTCACGATTCTCTTCATCCGCACCGTCGTTCGCGATGCGACGAGCTCGTGGATCGCGTACACTATAGGTGCAGCGTCCCACGAAGCCCTGTTGTACATGTTTTGTGAAGTGGATACGATGCGGTTGCAGGTCGTAATCAGTGATGATGATGCCATCCTGGAGTGTGTAATCTTCGATGAGCCGACGTTGTATGATGCCTGCAAGCTCTGGCGGCGCGATATCTTCCCAACGTTTCGCGAGATTGGGGAAAACATAGTGTGGCAGAGGCAATAAGGCATAGTGCGAACCATACCCTTGCGTATTGCTGGAACGGTTAAAGGTGGTCAGATACGTAAAATCGAGCGTTACCTGCTCAAGGGTATGACTATTTACCTGTTGCGCCTGCTCGACCAGCGTCGTCAACGAGGTGAAGCCGCATTGACCAGAGGGATGAGACGGTGTAAGAATAACCTCTTCGAGCGTGAAACGCTGCTTGCCAAGTTGTAAAAAGTGCTGCGTCACCTGATGTGGGTTGGGGTAGTAGCGCATGAGTGCTTCATGTAACAGAGGGAACAACTCACCGAGCAAGAGCGTAACGCGAATGAAATAGGTTTTTTGTGGGTCCAGGGGAAGATGCACGTTTTCACGCTCGGCACTCAACATTCGTTGCGCAGGCCAATCGAATTGCAGGCTTGAACATGTAAAGAGGCGTCGCTTATTGCCATCATGCAGCCACGCCGAGACATCGGGGGCGGTCTCGCGTAACCAGCGCAGGAACGCGCCATGCACAAACTCGCCCGAAAACGCCATCAACGTCCCCGACTGCACGGGCCGTAAGCGCAGCAAAAACGCATACAGCCGCGTTGGAGCCAGCGTCATACTCCCTATACTCTCTATACTCTCTCGACTTCTCATAGCAAGCTTCCTCCCCACAATAGTTGCAAACCCTCTCTCGGTCAGTTGCAGTATAGCATATTTATACTCTTCATAAGCAAGCAGTGCTCACACAAAAGTTTACATACTATCTACTGCTAGAAAAAATTGAAGTTCGGTATTGGCACGAAGGGCTAGAGGAGATGAACTAAATCCTCCATATATATACTTTCCTCAGGCGTTGTTCGTAGAGATATACTTTATTCCTATTTCAAGGGCCTGCAGCTAGAGGAAAGTAACACATGCGTAAGCTGGTCATGATTATTGATGATTCGAGCGTTGTCAGAAAGATTTTGGAAGTTACCTTGCAACGGGAAGAGATCGGGACAGTCTGTTATGCGAATGGAACTGAGGCGTTGTGTGCTATGAAGACACAACCAGACTTTGTGCCAGCGCTCATCTTTCTCGATGTCCGTCTGCCAGATATGAATGGTTACGCTATTGCTCGTTTGTTGCGGTCCGAGCCTCGCTTCGACGCGACGAAGATTATTCTGCTTTCTGGGCATGACGGCGTTCTATCACGTTTCAAAGGACAGTTAGCAGGAGCCACTACCTACATGACCAAACCGTTCACAACAAGGGAGATTCTCGCGGCGGTTTCACAGTATCTTCCTGTCTCAGCAGTAGGCGAACCTGTCTCAGATGCAGGGCAGTATCGGACCTACGCTTGAGGAAGCACTAGCACAATAAGTTTTACCAGGTGGGCGACATAAAGTACTCTTGTGTGGTAAAGGCTTCTTGGAAAGTAAGACAGTATAGAACAGGAGTATAAGATACTGAGGGGACGGGACGTATAAGAAACAGTTATAGGTGAGCCTCCCACTCAGGGCGAAGGATTGCCATAACGATCTTGTCATGATAGGCACCATCACGGTAACACGCTTGACGCAGCACCCCTTCTTGCTGAAACCCGGCTCTCGTGTACGCTTTCACTCCACCCGTGTTCAGGCTTGAAACAGTGAGCATAATCCGATGCAGATTCAAGCTCGCAAATCCATAGTCAACAATCAGTCGTGTCACTTCTGTTCCATACCCTTTCCCCCAACTGCTTTTCGCACCTAGAAAGATGTAGTATTCGCCAGAATGGTTGACACGACTCATCGAGGTGATCCCTGCATATCCAATCAACTGGCCCGCTGCTTTTTCCATAACGCCGAGTGTCAGTGTTTCTTTGTCCTGAAGCGTGCGATTCAGCCACATTTCTGTTTCATGCTTCGACCAGGGGAAAAGCCATGTTCCCAGAGCGTACTTGGTTGCCTCCCGGTCTGCAAACCACGTCCAGAACACATCCAGGTCATCAAGCTCCAGCGGGCGGAGCAGGACGTTCTCTCCTGTCAAAAACACATTCATCCTTTGTGAGACTCCTCATCTGTCGTACTACTGAGAAAGATAGGGTACCACAACACGAGTGGATCAGACAAGGGTTTCACCATTGAGGCTCTCCATCCTTTGGGGGGAAACTGGTGAAAATGTAGGGGAGACCGCAAGGGTCTCCCCTACATTTTCATGAACCTCTACATGTAGGGGAGACCCTTGCGGTCTCCCAGTTTCCCAAGAGCCACCATTGAGTCCAACTCACTGCTAGAAGAGCCTGCAGAGGGGCGTGGGCGGCATGACAGGGGCAAGCCCTGTCATGCCGCCCTTAATACCCTACTACACCTCACGTTCAATGAGTCTGTAACGAAGGGCAAAGCGGACCAAATGGGCAATGTCATGAAGACCTAGCTTCTCCGATATATGTGCTCGGTGCACCTGAACTGTTTTGATACTCAGGACCAGGTGCTCGGCGATCTCTTGACTGGTATACCCCTCGGCGACGAGTGTCAGGACTTCGATCTCACGGGACGTTAGACGTTGCACCTCGGTTCTCGGTGTGCGGTCTTCGCACCCGACGCTGTTTTTAAATGTCTTCATACACATATCACCTTCAGAGCGTTTGCTCTTGTTTGAACGGACCTGCGAAATCTCTTCGCAGGTCTCTGTCTCTCTTCCTACTAGACCTTTCCTGGATGGCAACGTGCTAGGCAGTGAGTGTGTCGCCCTTCGTCTGTGGAACAGGCGTCTGTTCGGTTCCCGTCTGCTCTGTTTGCTTGTCACGAGACAGTTGCATCACGAAGAACACACACAGCACATAGAATGGGACAAACCCTATACTCCAGCCGAGCCAGACAGGAATGGGTGGAAGTGCTACCGCTGTAATCGGGATGTTCGCGACTCCCTGTCCCGCAGAACCATCCACCGTGACTTGTAAGGTCCAGGGACCCTTAACCGTAATCTCTGCCGCGCCCTGTATCCCATTGCGCACGTTCGGATCAGCGTGAAATGTCGCTCGTATGGGGGTCGCATCTACCCCCTGGCCTGGAAGAGAAGACGTATGATAGGTCAGGGACCCATCGACGGCTTGCGTTGGCGCAACGGCAAACGCTAAGGCATAGCCCGCGTTGGCAGGGTTGGTATACAAACTGACGGCAAGGTGATAGGGACCAGCCGCCACATGGTCTACACGTGCCGGGGTTGCGCCAGGGAAGGTCGCAGCTATCGAAATCACCAGATCGATGAGGACAAATCCCAATCCGACCACTCCGAGAAAGAGGAACAACCGTTGGAGAACCATCTTTGACATACTTTTTCTCTACCTTTCTAATGTGCGTGTCGTCGCGCCAATACTCTGACCAAGCGTTGTTCCTACGACACTCCCCAGACCCCCAATGACAAGTGAGAGCAGCGTTCCAAGCACACCGAGGCTCCCTGCCAGGTTCAGAGCAACCTGTGGGTTTTCGAGAGTGAGTGGAATACCCCCAACCAGTGCTGCCAAAGCGATACTCATGAAGAGGCGTCTCTGTGACCAGCCCTGCTGTCGGGCTCGTTGGACACACAGGTCGATCAAGACGGCGCTCACCAGAGAGAGCAAGGGCCATGCAACGGCGACCAGCGAAATTGGTGGGGGATTGGCGTGTCCAGCGCGGAAGGTCAATTGTTCAATCTGCATCAGCCAGGTTAACGCAGGTGGGACCACGAGCTGATCAATCAGCACAAAGAGGAACGACACCCCAACAACACTGGTGGCGACCCACTTCCAGGGAAGCGCATAGGCCGCGCCACCCAGCATCGTGCCCAGCAGAAGGGCGGCGAGGACAGGAAACAGACTGAAAGAGGCGAAACCCAGCGAGACAGAACGATCAGAACTACTCCCCTCAGCCACGAGAAGAGTGAACAGGGACAGGCAGGCTGCAAACGCGGCAATCATGCCTAAGTAGGCACTGCGCTCTGCCTTTTTCTCATGGAGACGTGCTGCGAGGTGTGCGGCTGAGGCCAGCATGTAGACGGACCCAAAGGCCATCAGTGCCATCCCACTGATAATCATAATATGGAAGGGTGCCCAGAGGGTCACATCAATCCCGTACAGTGTATGCCAGTAGGTATCCAGGGGAAAGGCAACCGCTGAGTTGAGGGCAGCATAGCCAGCGATATAGGCTCCCAGTGGACCAGAGAACAGACCCGCAAAGGGCGTAAACGGTTGTGCCATGCTCTGGTAGCGTCGCGCCCAGATCGTCTCCGTAATGATGACCGTCAGAGCCGCGATGCCGCCTATCGTGATACCTGCCAGCATCATCTCATGCGGAGGAATGAGGGTCCGATCACGTCCAATCAGCGAGTGCCACTGGATATCCCAACTTGTCCCAACGAATGAGATGAAAGCACCAAACAAAGCCACAAGCCCACATGTCAAACGTAATATGAGGACAGCTTGTAACGAAGGGGTGTGCGAAGTGGAGTTAGGCAGCGAACCCGCCCCTCCAATGATCTGCTGTGCCATAGAAGTCTTTCCTTCTTTATGAATTCCTAATGAATTCCTATGTCTACTACTACCACTACTCTTACTACTCTTACTACTCTCCTCAAAAAACACCTGGATTGCGGTCTACCTTTCAGCATGTTCGGGAGGAGCACCGAACATATCAGAAGGTTTTCTATCTCCTTGAGCCTCTTTGCCTCACAGAAGCACTGTACCGGTTTATCGTGACACTCTTAGGATACCTGCTCTTCCTGTAGCTAGGATGAAGCGAAGATAAAGATTTGATAAAGGCGCTTTCTGTAGCCCACAAGCGGGCTGTGCAGACTCTGTAGTAAAAGGATAGTTGTGGTATGCTTTTATCTGTAAAGGGAAGAGCATGAGGAGGCCCAGGTCTATTCTCCTCTGCATACCACTCTTTTCATTACTGTCTCTTATGAGAGGAATTTCTATGGCGACTCGTGTCTTACTGGTTGATGATGACCAGAAAATTATCTCCTTGCTCAAGCGAGGGCTAGCCTATGAAGGCTTTGAAGTCTACACTGCCCCTGATGGTGAGACTGGTCTGGTAGCGGCAAAAAAATATCAACCGCACCTGGCGTTGCTGGATATCACCATGCCGGGTATTGATGGGCTGGAGCTCTGCCGCCGTCTGCACCTCCTCGATGACATTGCTATCATCATGTTGACAGCGCGTGATGATGTCACTGATAAGGTGAATGCTCTGGGTCTGGGCGCGGACGATTATGTGCCCAAGCCATTTTCCTTCGACGAATTAGTAGCGCGGATGCGAGCGGTGCTGCGTCGGCATCCTGGTAGCCAGGAACTTCTCACCTACGATGATTTGGAACTGAACCAGGCCACCCGCGAAGTATACCGCGGCGGGTCGCTGATAGAACTGACGACGCGCGAGTATGATCTGCTGCTTCTACTGATGCGCCATCCCCGGCAGGTGCTGACCCGCGATCAACTCCTGGAACAGGTGTGGGGGTATGACACTGACCTGGAAACGAACGTGCTGGAGGTACACATGGGGCACCTGCGCCAAAAGCTGGAAGCACACGGCGGCTCACGCCTGATTCAGACGATTCGCGGTGTCGGCTATGTGTTGAGAGGATGACCCCTATGACTCCTGCGCCTGTAAAGACCCGCCTGACGCTCTGGCTCAGCCTTATACGCACCCGTCTGACGCTCTGGCTCATTGTGATTCTGGCAGTTGGCATGCTTGCATTCGTCCTGACGACGTTTCTCGCGGCCCATACGATCTTGCAGAATCTGAATGAAGAACGCTTGCGCCAGAGTGTCTCTTCCTTATCTGAAGCTCTCGCTCAGGAACCTGGTGCCAATTTTTCTCTTGTGCGAAACCAGTTGGACGCCTTTAGTAAACCCGAGATCTACCTGCAATACCAGAGTCAGCAGGGGACGCCCATTGCCAGTTCAAGGAATATGGGCAGGCTCATCTTGCCACTCTCTCAACTACGGCCAGCAATTGCCGCGGATCGTGTCGCTTCCATCACGTTCGAGAACAGGCCATTTCTTCTCTATGGGCGCGGCGTTCTCATACGAGGACAGGTCCAGGGATATGTCCTCGCCGCGCGCATTAGCAGCGATGGTGACGAGCAGACCTTGCTCTTCAGGCTCATGTACCTTGGCGTCTTTGTCACCCTGATGCTGACTGCTCTGTTGATCTGGCTGCTGGTACGCCAGATGTTACGTCCCCTGGAGCGTCTCGCGGATTCTGCTTCGCGCATAACGATAGCCAGCGATCATGCACTGCGCTTGCACGCCGAGGAGCGTCCCGACGAGATCAACAGCCTGGCCCAGACCATCAATGGGATGCTGAACTCGCTGGAAGATGCCTACCAGCAAGTGCAGAACGTCAATGATCTCCAGCGCCGCTTCCTGGCGGATGTCTCACACGAACTGCGTACACCACTGACGATCATGCTCTCCTCGCTAGAGCTCATGAAAAAAGAGCAAGGAAGCGACCCAGAATTTCAAGCCAACGCGCTGGAAAATATCCGTATTGAGGCTGAGCGCCTGGCGCGCCTGGTCACGCGCTTGCTCATGCTCGCCCGCACCGACGCCCGCGCGCCCTTTGCCCGCGAACCCTTACTCATCAGCGATATCATAGGCGAGGCGTACCGCCAGGGGTGTCCTCCCAACCGCAATATATGCATGGAATGTCAAGGATTAGAGGCCCTTGAGGATGCCGTCGTCTCTGGCAATGCTGACTACCTCAAGCAGGTGTTTTTGATTGTGCTGGAAAACGCCTGTAAATATACGCCCGATGATGGCAAGGTGACGATACTAGGAGAAATGAGAGGCCAACACCTGGCGATTACCATTGCAGACACAGGAATAGGCATCGATCAAGCCGACATTCCCAGGCTCTTCGAGCGTTTTTATCGGGCCAAAAACGCTCGCTCTCAGCCAGGAATGGGACTTGGCCTCTCAATTGCCAGGGGCATCATTGAGCAACACAATGGCACGATCAGCGTGGAGAGTACACTTGGTCGGGGAAGCCACTTTATCATCTTGCTCCCCCTCCTCAACGCAGAGAATGTTGCTTTCACAGACACCTTGGTGTGAACGAAAACGTTCCAATACGATCTCGAAAATCTGTGTGAGGTTTCGCCCCCGTACTTTTTCGGAGTTACGCTGGATTCCTCTTTCATTTCGCAGTTACATTGGACAACTCATTTTCTTCCGGCAAACGAGCTAAGGACACGACTTTGAGAATGTAGCCTGTCTCCAGGATAGAGGAGATGTTCAGGCCAAGCACGCGAAGCTTGAGTCGCGTGCGCGAGAGCGTCGTACGTACCGACCTCATCTCCTGGTCCCACAACCCCTCTTCTTGCGCTTTTTGAAGATGCTTACGAGCGCGTGTGATAATGCGCTCCGTCACATCATCAGAATAGAAATGCGCGAAGAGTACCTCATACGGGCTATAGAAAGGAAATGACTCCAGAAGTGGCAAGAGAATGTGCATTTCACTTACTGTAAATTGTTGTTCCCCCAATAGCCGTGCATGCTCGTCTTTTGCCGCGATATGAGAAAGTGTCCCTAATTTCCGGTTTATTACCAATACATGGCCCGATGGTAAAGCGTCGAGTAGTGAAAAATGGAGAAACACATCTTTAGCAGCTTCTTGAGGAGATTGTACTGTTTGCACAGGTTGCATACTACGAATATCATTAGTAGCGGGTTTTTCTTGTACTGCAAGTTTTGGCATTGTCATACTCCTGAAAGGTTCAGAACGCGTATGTTGTTCATGTATGACTTAATTATGCTTAAAAACCATGTACACTAGGAAGACCTTATGTTATCATTTCTATTAACAGATATAACATTTTTCTGTTTTCTCTCTGGAAGGAGCGCGAATGCAAATACCAGGGATAGATCCTAAACCACGTGTCCGCTTGACGAAGGAACGCTTTGTTCATAAGTGGTCACAACGAGAGTTGGCAAACCTTCTCGGTACTAGCACCGTGAACATTAGCCGCTGGGAACGTGGCTTAACTCGACCAGGTCCCTACTTCCGTGAAAAACTCTGTGTGCTCTTTGGCAAGAGTGAGCAGGAACTCGATCTGGAAGCATCAGAAAATTGGGTGGTTGCAAAAATCTCAGAACTGCACTCTGCTCAACAAGCCCCCCTCATAGAGCATGAAAATAGCACTGCTCAAACTCTTCCAGGGAGAGCAACACAGGAAGACTCTGCGCGTGCAGGAAACGAGCCATTGTATGATCCCCTTATTCCACGACGCTCAGCCCTAACACTGGTGGGTCGCGACGCGGAATTGACGCAGTTAAGGGAACGTCTCTGTTCTGGTCAAAGTATCGCTCTGACTGCCCTGAACGGTCTACCAGGGGTAGGCAAGACAGCACTCTCAATCGCACTGGTACAGGATGAAAAGATACGCGAGCATTTCCGCGATGGTATTCTGTGGGCAGGGCTAGGGCCGCAGCCAAATATATCGAGTATGTTGAGCCGTTGGGGAAAATTGCTAGAGGTGCCAGATATAGAGATGGCAGAGCTCGTGAGCAATGAGGCACGAGCAAGGGCTATTCGCGCCGTACTTGGAACACGCCGTATGCTCGTGGTCATCGATGATGCATGGAAAATTGAGCATGCGTTGCTATTCAAGGTGGGCGGCCCCGATTGCGCCCATCTCGTAACCACCCGTTTCCCTGCGTTGGCTGCGCACTTTGCTCCTGATGGCGCTATTGGCATTCGAGAATTGGGCGAGAAAGATAGCATGAAACTCCTATCCGCGCTCGCTCCCGCTGTGATACAGGAAGAGGTACAGAGAGCAAGCGATCTCGTCTCCGCCGTTGGGGGTCTCCCGCTTGCCCTGACACTCATCGGGAACTACCTGCGCAAACAATCACACAACAGGCAAAGCCGCCGTGTCAATGCGGCTCTGGAACGTCTGAGCAATGCCGAAGAACGTCTGCATCTGAGCGAGCCACAAGAAGCGGCTGAGGGACATTCTAGTTTGTTCTCGGATGTGCATCTCTCCCTGCAATCGGTCTTCTCTGTCACAGACCGTCAACTGAGTTTACAGGCACGTCACGCACTCTATGCACTCTCTGTTTTTCCATCCAAGCCCAACACGTTTTCAGAAAAGGCAGCCCTCGCCATTGCTAACTGTACCGTAGAAATGCTTGATACGCTGAGCGATGCTGGCCTGCTGGAGAGCAGCGACAACGAGCGTTACACACTGCACCAGACCATCGCCGACTATGCACGTTTGCAGCTCAAGGATGCCAGTGCTTATGAGCGATTCATCCGTTACATCACCACATCTGTAGAAGAGCACGAAAAAGACTACGACCTGCTAGAACGAGAAAACCATCTCATCTTTGCCACTCTTGAGAGAGCCTATACAACAGGCAAGCTCAACTATCTTATACGTGGTGTGCTTGCCTTCACACCCTACCTGCTCTCGCGCGGCCTCTATCCAACAGCGAAACAGTGGCTACAGCATGCCTACGAAGCCGCGCGGCAGCGTTCAGATACTGCCCGTATCACTCAAACGCTGCTCTATCTTGGACGCATCGCCCAAAAGCAAGGCGAGTATGTCCAGGCCGAAGCACACTTTCAAGATGGCTTAAGGCTGGCTCGTAAAGCTAAAGATCAAGAGCATACGAGTGCCCTGCTCAACGATCTTGGTTGGATAGCCTTGAAGCAAGGAGACTATGCTCAGGCCGAAACATATCTACGGGAAGGATTGACGCTCGCCCAGCAAATTGAAAACCAGGAACGCATTAGCAGCTTGCTGGAAATGCTTGGTTCGGTAGCAGCTAATCAGGGAAACTATGCTGAGGCGGAGGCATATATGCAAGAAGGATTGGTACTTGCTCAGCAGGCCAGAGACCGTGAACGCATCTGTACCATCCTTATTAATCTAGGAGTAACGGCCGGCGAACAGGGAAAACATATTCAAGCTGAAAAATACTTTCTGGAAGCACTAGGACTGGCGCGTCAGATTGGGCATCGTGAATGGACTAGCCTCTTACTTAGCAACCTGGGAGAAGCTGCCTATGAACTAGGGGACTATGCTCAAGCACAAACATACTTACAGGAAGGACTGATGCTAGCACGCCAGATCGGGCATAGAGAATGGGTCATTGCGCTGCTTAGTAATCTGGGACGGGCAGCAAGTGAGCAAGGGAATTATATCCATGCTGAGAGATATCTACAAGAAGGCTTAACACTGGCACGTCAGATAAACAGGCATCAAATGACTGCCAATGCACTGTATGAGTATGGTGATTTAAATGTTAAGCAAGGAAAGATAGAAGGGGCTGAGGTTATCTTTCGCGAGATGCTTACACTCGTTCCCGAAAGCGATCAGGACTTGGTTGCACTTGGACAATATGGCTTAGCAAGAGTTGCAGCAATGCAGGGAAATATTTCTGAGGCTCGAAGGCTTGGAGAAGCTAGTCTAAAGACATTGGACGAGATAGGACACCGTAAGGTTCAGGAGGTACGAAATTGGTTAGCATCCATTAGATGAGAAATTAAGAGGTAGTGTGAGGAGTAACGGAAGAATTGTGCCGTTTACTCCTCATCTCTCCCTCTCGATACGAGGGGTAGCTTTATTAGCTATGGACGCCAGTACCAATTAGGATGTACATGCTGATAGTGCAGAATAGGGACGACTATATGAGGGTGTAGTGTTGAGGCTGCCGCATGTGTAAGCAGTGCTGGCGATAGGATAAAGTAAGCTGCGATGAGCAGCAGGACAACGAGCGGCAGAATGTAGCGGATGCTACGAGCAATATATTTGCGCATAATCGATATTCCCTTCTATCTAGTTACAGCTTTTGGACCCGCGTAACGATGTATGAGATACTGGAAAGCATCCCGCGAGCCCAAAAATACTCCTTCTTGTTGGTGTGTACTCCTCTGTATGTTTCTTTTGTGAACAGAGAGTTTCCTCAAACTTGCTACACCTCTTTGTGCTATGACACGCCCACTTTTGGTTCGTGTTTGTTCGCTCACTTAATGCGCTAGCCATCTCATGGACGCTTCTTAAGAGTGTCCAGAGGGAGCGCATCATGCATGCGAGTTCGTTTTGTTACGTCGCTAACCTGGTTGTTGAAGTTTGGTCTGTGACATCGCGATATCTTGTACCAAATTGCCGACCCAGAAAAGCAGTATAAGAACTTTTTTTAGAGCCTTCATGTTGTTAGTACTTTTGACAAAAAAGTACTAACTGGCCTCTTTCATTTTGGCTCTCCATCCTTTGGGGGGCAAGTGGTGAACATGTAGGGGAGACCCTTGCGGTCTCCCAGTTTCCCCTCACAGGATGGAGAGCCTTCGTTTTCCTCGACACAGAGCATGTTTTCCGCTTTTGCATTGATAGTACTTGCTACCTATTCGGAGGACTTTTTTTGAAGATCGAAAAAAACGTCTATATCTTCAGAGGATAAGAGGAGGGCAAAGTGTATTTTCGTAGACCTCCTTGTAAAACGGTAGCTTAAGTAGTACCTGCATGCAGAACAGAAAAGAGGGAAATCCATGAATGTTGAAGGTATCAAGTACCACACGTGCGATGAAGATGGAGATGAGGGAATTTTGCTCGTTGATGTTGAGACGGAGAATGAGCCAACTACCGATGATGACGGCAATTTGCTTTACTATTGCCCAGAGGGGCAACATATCTTTTCCGCCGATTAAGACGAAGCACACGTAAGTGCTGATGAACAAAAGAGTTGGTGATAGGTAGTCTGCCAATGTCCCTACGACTTCTTTGAACGATGCCTGGCGAGGTAGTAAGGACCATATTTATACCAACTCTTTTGTTATGTACTACCGCAAATTTGGACACAGCACAAATATCGCTTAGAGGCCTTTCACCGCTAAGAATGCTTTTTTCGTCACTTGCTAGATTTTTCTCTTCCTACCCCTTGCTTTTTCCTGAAAACTTATGTAATGTATTATATATACATTCTTTTTACGGTATTCATGTATAAAGTAATGTTGGCGCTTGCTACGTCGGGCTGTTGACTTGCTAAGTACGTCTTAGCCAAACGAGTCACCATTACCGAAATAAACGTAGGTTGCGGCAAAAACCGTGTACATCTGCTCTGTAGATGCGTTAGTGTGTTCATGAGAGAAAGAGAGGTAGAGATATGCCTGAGAACTAGCTAGGAGAAGGCCGCCCTGGCAGAAGATGTATCCTTAGCGCATTTCCTATTCTACGCGCACTAACGTACAAGGAGCACCGATATGCAGAGACCCCTTCGCAGAGTAAAAACGCCACTGAGTGAGCAGCCACAGAACAACGAGGAGATGTTGCACTTCTCTTTACAAGGCCTCTTATCGCCCGGACACACGTTGGCACTCAACACGACTCTTGGCACCCTCTCGGACATTTTTGTAAGTCAGGACCGACCCCAGATGACCGTGCAGCAGCAATTCGCCAACAGCGAAATTTCCGTACTACTCCCTTTGCTCGAAGCCTATCCCTACTACTGTCCCTACGAAACTCTGTTTGCGAGTTTCACCTATGGCAAGGTAACTGAAAGCACCATTGAACGGTGTCGTCAGCATTTGCATGAGGCGTTGCTCGAGGGAGTCTGGGATCAGGAGATGAGAGCAATGCGCAATGTCTTATCACGAACTCGCTTCAAGACCCGCGCTTTTGGCATTGAAATCTCAGCTATTCTCGAAACAGGGTATATTCTTATCTATCGAGGAAGGTAGAGAAAAGAAAACTGAATTACGCTCTTAATATCGCTTCATGTATGTCTTTGCGGTCTTTTGCGCCTGAAAGCTTATGGAGTTTGAGCGCAATTTGTAAGGGTAGCCAGTGTGCATGCTGTTTTAGATCTAGGTTACATACCATTTTTAGTCGGTCAAGGCGTTGCAGGAGCGTATTGCGATGTATACCTAAGAGACGTGAGGCATCAGCAATGTTTGTACCACATTCGAGATATATCTCTAACGTGGGCAGAAGGTAAGTGCTTTTATGCTGATCGTCATATTTTTGAATGAGAGCAATTTGATTTTGATACTGATCAGGTAGCTTGTTCGCGCGTGCGAAATCATAGATATAACGATAGGCACCGAGTGTGCAAAAAGAAGTACAGTCGCCTTCTTCTGTCAAATACGGTCCTATCTCTTGTGCTTCTTGCGCTTCACTATAAGCCTGCGGATACTTATCTATTGCTGTACAGGAATTGCTCATTCCTGCTACGAGAGAAACATGTTGTTCTTCCTGTATACTTTGTATAAGACGCCTGAACTCCTTGTTTATTTGTTCAACATCTGCCTCGTTTCCTATCTGTAAGAGACAAATCAACTCGGAACCCCCTGTAGCAAGAAGCGAGCCAGCATAGGTATCCTGGATATGCGTCTGGATACATTGATACACTGTCTGTTGTTGTTCTTCTGTAACACTCCTTTGCCCACGAACTTCTTGGCTTTGTATGCTCTGTTCAATCTTCATCGCAATAACGACATGTGGAGCATCCAGATCATAGCCTAAGCAACGGGCGCGGCGCTGTAGAAAAACGTGTCCACCATTGGCTGTACCAGAAAGCAGATCATGCGTAAACCCTTGTATCAGGGAGCGTGCATCTCTCTTCTCAAAAGCAATAGAACGCGCGTTTTTGAGCGTTAACGCTCCCTGTTGTGCGATAGTTGTAAGAATGAGCTGTTCATCAGCCGTATACGTTCTGCTTTTCTGTGCATAGCAATTGACCACGCCGATGCATTCGTCATTGACGAGTAGAGGAAGCGTCAATAACGCCTCAAATTGCACATTCTCTAGTGGGTTTACCAGGGCATACTCATGTACTGCAAGACTTGGCATACGTCCTATCAATAGCTCGTGATGTAGTCGTTGTAACAATGTTCGCTCAATGTAAACATTTTGTAGGAGGACACCCCTATCACTCAGATCAGGAACGCAACTGCGTACTTCCAGTATCTGCTCCTGCCTATCTGGTAATAGAATGACGCATAAGTCCGCATGCGTGATGTGTTGTACAAGAGAAGTCAGCGCGGGAAGGAGTGCTTCGAGAGAGGTTGTTTGTGCCAGGAGCGTTAGAAGTGACCGTAATACATCTTGCAGTTGTATTTTCGTGTATGCTGGAGCGTCTCTTTGAGCTATATAGTGAGAGAAATGAGACGGATTGTAAGCAGAAGCAACAGAAGCCCCTTGTGCTTGCAGTTGCTCAGCACGTTCCTTGCATATTTGCTCAAGCGTGAAAACTTGCATGCTCAAAAACTTTCATGAAGCCAACAGGACAAAATATTGTCTACTAGCTATCCCCCATTTGTCACCAGTTATCAGCCTATTTTTATGATGAGGCACAAGCATTATATGCATTTCACTTTAAGGCAGTACAAGCTTAACATACTCTATAACATTTGTCCATCTTTCCATACTAAATAGTATTTTACATGTCATACATAAGACATGGTATAAGATAAAAAAGTGCTTTATCACTAAGATAGGAAAGCATCTTACTGGTAGTACGTCTATCAAAAAATAGGCAAGGTTGTAATGATGGTGATGCCTTTCTCTTTCCTCTCTTAAAGTAAGAAATTTCCCTTATCAAATAGAAGATATCAAGGAGATGATGAATATTGTACTATCTTATACTCATGACAACGCGTATGCTTTTGTCCAAGTAGAGGAGTAGTAAGTTCGGCTCCAGGGCACAGTGATGGAGGTTCATATGTTTATGTTATCCCGTACACTTATAAAAACGATTATCTGGATAGGGGTGGCAATGGGAGTAATCGTTGTCTTGCATCTCGGTGGCGTTTTTGCGTTACGTGTTGGACAACTAGCACCTCTTATAGGGGCATTTATTGGTGGCACTTTGGCTTTTAGTAGTGCCTGTTTTCCAAGAAATAACTCTGAAAAAACAGAAAAATGGATTGGGTTTGAACAGCTCTCGTGGATGCTGATAGGTTTTGGTATCATCATGTGGGGTATTGGCGAGGGTTTCTGGCGTTATTATGTCTCTATTGGGCAGACACCGTTTCCATCCATCGCCGATGCGGGCTATTCAATCTTTCCCTTGCTCGCCTTTGTAGGTCTTTTGCTCTTGCCACGTCCAGACATGCGCACAAAACGTCTCGTCTTGCTGATGGATTGTCTGATTTCGATGGGTTCGCTTCTTGCCCTCTCATGGTATCTTTTGCTTGGCACACTTGCGCAAGCACCAGGAGAAGCCAGTTTGGGCAAGTTTCTCGGTCTATACTATCCGACCGCCGACACTGCACTCATTAGTTGTGTCATCTTCTTGCTGTTACGTGGGCAGGGGCGAGCCTATCAATCTACAGCACGTCGTGTGAGCCTGCTGCTGGTCGGACTAGGGTTGTGTTTCTTCGTCACCTCAGACTTTCTTTTCAATGTTCAAAATAATGCAGGAACCTATGTTGAGGCCACTTGGGTCGATTTAGGTTGGCCTTTGGGGATGATGACGATTGGCCTTGCGGCATACCTGCGACGTTTCCTACCCGCCACGCCTGAACACGTTATTCGCGAGCGCATGCAGCAGGGCTTCGATGAGAAGAGCTTTAATCCGCCGCAATTTGTGCCTTACGCTCTGCTCGCCTTTCTCTTTCTTGCGCTTTCGCTTGATGTGCTTTCCAACAGTCCTGGTCAACAGGCATTGCGGCCTGTATTACTCTTCGCCACCCTCAGCGTTGTTGGACTGGTTATAGCCCGCCAGGTTTTTACAATATCGGAGAATAAACGTCTCACGCAACAACAGGCTGAGGCACTGGAAAGTCTAGAACTCGCCAATCGGCGTGTTGAAGAGCAAGCATATTTGCTGAACAATTATAACGTCGAGTTAGAGCGAGGAATTGAGCATCTCAAGGATGTGCAAGCACATCTCGCCAATGGTCATCTGCGCGTACGGGCAAACCTGACACATGGGGTGCTCATGCCGCTAGCAGCCAGCCTGAATCTGATGGCGGATCGTATCACGCGCTTGGGCCAGAGCAGTGCGTATGCGGAGCGTCTCACCAGGGGATTAGCAGAACTGAGCCGTGCATTTGAGCGTCACATGCTCGGTGAACCCTTTATCATTCCAGAGTCCTGTGTAGACCTGCTCGAAGTCAACCGCCTACTGGTTGCTATGCGCATGCGTGTAGGAGGGCCTCCTTCCTCGTTGGCATCTGCCTCTAAATCGGCAGCCAATACAGGCCAACCCATGGTGACACCGCTACCACCATCGTCAATGCCCATACAGCCATTACAATCATCTCTACCAACACCGCATCCCATGACACAGCCTACGCGGCCAGCGGCACACATGCCACAAACTCAACAATCTATCAATCGTTTACCAGATACGCGGCCCCTGACTCCCTATAACTCGATAGGTACCTATCCTGTAACCCCTGCTGCTGATTTGCAGCCAGGAAAAGAGCAGCCACGACCTGATGTTCTTGGAATACGCCAGCGTGCAAAAGTCAATCCGTTACGCACCATTATACACAAAGATGAGGAATGAAGAGAAGCAAAATGCCTGCATAAGGAATTTCATGTTGACACAACGTGTACGTGCTGCTATTACATACATTATTGGAAAAGCAACGCCTCAACCTCCCTCGACGGAGCGTGGACTCACTCCTCGCGCACAAGTCGTGGTAACACTCGCAATTAGTGAAGGCTGGCGTAGTTCTACCGATCATTATGTTGGTACAGAACATCTACTACTTCGGACCAAAGCCCAAATAATTGCCCAACAAGTTGGCAAGAAAGAATCCAACTAATACGGACAGGATGTAGGGACCGATTTATCACGTCCTTGCCGACAATTGGTGCAACGATTCAAGCTATAGCTGTAAAGCTGCGTACACTCTGGCCTCTAAAAGAAGATACAATAGATGTGTATCCAGTCTTTAAGAGAAAGGGAATCACTCATTGAAATTTGCATTTAGCACCCTCGCGTGTCCACGTTGGTCCGTTGAGCAGGTTATAGAGAATGCTGTTTCCATGGGCTATGATGGTGTCGAATGGCGTCTTCTGGACGGCGAAATTATTGACCCTGTGCGCGACCATGCAAAAGGTGTTCATGCTGTCTCAAGATGTCGAACACGTGGCCTTGATGTATGTGCCCTTGATACCTCATGTAGCTTCAATCATCCGAGCACAGAAGTGCGGACAAAACAAATAGCCGATCTACTGAACTGGATTCGCTTAGCGCAGGAGGTCCAGGTTTCCATTCTGCGCGTCTTTGGTGGCGCAGATCAGCAAACCAATTCACCTCGACCATCTCAAGATGAAGTAAATACGTGGGTTGCCGACTCATTGCGTCAAGTTGCATCTGAAGCCGAAGGTGCCTGTGTAACCGCTGCTCTTGAGACACACGATGCATACTCCTCTGCCCGTCGTGTTGCAAACGTGTTACAATTGGTTAACTCAAACAATATTGCCGCACTCTGGGACAGCCATCACCCCTACCGTGTCGGCGAAACCGTCGAGGATGTTGTTGATGCACTGCAAGGACGCATCGCGCATGTGCATGTCAAAGATGCACGCCGAAACCCAGTGGATAAGGCTTCATGGCAACTTACACTCTTAGGTGAAGGTGAGGTCCCTGTTCGGAAACAGCTACACCTTCTCACCCAACGGGGTTATACTGGTTACGTTTCCGTCGAATGGGAAAAACATTGGCATCCAGAACTTGCCGAACCTGAAATTGCACTACCTCAACATATTTCTTGGTTGAAGGAATGTATATCACAAGCACCTTAAATCTTGTCAATCAAAATAGTAATGAGGGAAGAGGACAAGCTGTACGGGTCTGTTTTCATTCCACTCTCTCGGCACCGCACAATTTAGAGGACATTGCCACCAAGGTGGAATGAAAACAGACCCGTACAAGATAGATTACGCCTGTGCAACAGGCATTTCCGCCACATCCGCCAATGCCTTATCGAGCAGCACCGCAGCTTCGTCCAGATCGGCCGTTGTTAACACCAATGGTGGAATCATTCGTAGCGTTGCTGCCCCTGTATTATTCAGCAAAAGACCATGCGCCAACGCTCTTTGCACAATCACGGGTGCTAACTCATGTTTCACGTTCACTGCTCGCATCAGACCGAGACCGCGAGGGCTATCTATAAAGGCATACTTCGCGCACAAGTCCTCTAGCTTTGCGTTCCAATACGCGCCCATTTGCGAGGCGTTGTCAAGCAAGTTTTGCTCAAGAATAGTTTGGATTGTCGCAATACCCGCGGCACATGCAATAGGATTTCCACCAAATGTCGTGCCATGATCTCCCGCTGCAAATACGTCTGTACGAGGACCAGTCAGCATTGCGCCAATCGGCACGCCGCCTGCAAGACCCTTCGCCATTGTCACAACATCTGGTGTAACATAATGTTCCCAACTAAAAAACTTGCCTGTACGACCCATGCCTGCCTGCACATCGTCACAGATCATCACCAGATTTTGCTCATCACACCACTCGCGTACACCCTGCATAAATGCCTTGTCTGCAGGCCAGATACCACCCTCACCTTGCACTGGCTCAATCAGAATACCAACCGTTTTCTCGCTGGTTGCGGCCTTCAACGCCTCAAGATCGTTGAATGGTACCTGCTTGAAGCCATCAGGCAAGGGTGCCCACGATGCCTGATATGACGCTTGACCCGTTGCCGCCGTTGTTGCAAGCGTGCGACCATGAAAACTATGCTCCATGCTGACGATCTCATATGCACCGTTACGGTGTAGTCGTCCATACTTACGAGCGAGCTTAATTGCACCCTCGTTCGCTTCGGCCCCACTGTTCGAGAAAAATGAGCGCATGCCCTTACTCTGAATGCCAAGCAGTTCTGCTAGCTCAATCTGGCGTGTATTATAGTACAGATTAGAGACGTGAACAAGCTGCGTCACCTGCTCTTGTACCGCCTTCACGACTGCTGGATGACAATGCCCTAGCACGTTTACTGCGATACCTGCCACAAAATCGAGGTACACCTTCCCTTCGCTGTCCCAAACGCGTGTACCTTCGCCACGCACGAGGGTGAGTGGTTGACGCTTAAATGTTCCCTGATAATACTGGTGCTCAAGCGCCACCCAATCACGAGTAGTAGTGGTATTCGACTCCGTTATTGTCATGAAAATCTCTCCTTACATAATAAGTACAGTGTACCTTGGCTAACTCGCTGTTCGTTGTCTATCGTGAATACAGTGTGTTCTCGTCAATATAACCATGCGTTAAATCACAACCCCACGCTGTGGCCTGACCGTCACCAAGATGCAAATTCACTGAAATAGTAACTTCGTTTCCCGCCATGGCTGCACGTGCAGCTTGCTGATCGTATTGTGCCGCCACCCCCTGTTTCGCTACCTGCACATTCCCAATCGCGATATCAAACGTGTTCTGATCCAACTCACATCCACAAGCTCCCAATGCTGCCACAATACGACCCCAGTTAGGATCGCCACCCGCAAGAGCACACTGCCACAGTGGAGAGAGCGTAATAGACCGTGCTGCAAGCACTGCATCATTCTTATTGCGTGCACCCTGTACCTGCACAGTCATTAGTTTCGTTGCACCTTCACCATCACGTGCCATCTCGCGTGCCAGATATTCCATGATATGACGCAGTGCTTTACGGAACGTCTCCGCCTCTGGATGCTGTGCGTTAATCGGTGTATTCCTCGCCAGACCATTTGCGAAAAGCACACATGTATCATTCGTGGACATTTCACCATCCATCGAGATCATATTAAAGGTATCTTCAACGGCGGCGCGTACCTCTGTCTGCATCCATTCGTGCTCAATCGCCGCGTCCGTCGTCAAGTAGCAGAGCATTGTTGCCATATTGGGATAGATCATACCAGCGCCCTTCGTGACACCACCCAGGCGCACCGTCTTTCCCTCAATTTGGAACTCTAACGCCATCCGCTTAGGCCGCGTGTCCGTGGTCAGGATAGCCTCCGAAAAGGCGTTGCCCTGATCGGTACGGCGTTCAATCTGCTTAACACCGGCCTCAATCTTCTCAATTGGCAACTGGCGTCCAATAATACCTGTAGACGAGCACAGCACCAGTTCGTTTTCAATGCCGAGCATAGTTGCTGTATATTCAGTCATACGATAGGCATTGAGCAGGCCAACCTCACCCGTAGCACAATTCGCGTTTCCGCTATTTACAATGACCGCCTGCGCTTTTCCGCTCTTGAGACGCTCCTGGCAAACAAGTACAGGAGCTGCACGCGTGCTACTCGTTGTAAATGTTGCTGTCGCGACACAGGGAACGTCAGACGCTAAAATAGCTAGGTCTGGAATATTGCCATCCGACTTGATACCACATGCCGTAATACCAGCACGAAAACCCAGGGGAGCCGTAACGCAGTTCTCAACCTCACGAAATAATTCCGACAAAGACAGGCACCTCCTCACTAGAAAAAGTCCCTGGCTCTCTAGCAGAGAACCAAGCACTTGTGGTTGATCTCATTGTACACTCTACACACTTCCTCCCACAACCCCGTAATATCTGTAGAACAAGGCTTTTCTAACAAGGGGAGCATGACAGGGGCAAGCCCTGTCACTACGATACCCCGACGCGTAGCAAGCTACGCAGTAGCCTGTTGAGTATCGTAGTGACAGGGCTTGCCCCATTGAAGCCAACTCATTCATCAATCGGCGTGTTTGGTGGCATGACAGGGACAAGCCCTGTCACTCCGAGACTGACCGCGCCACGACGTGGTTTTGCCACGCAACTCCATCTATCGGAGTGACAGGGCTTGTCCCTGTCATGCCGCCCACCCGCTTTGTAGGCCCTTCTATGAGTTCGTTGGAGTGGCAGGGCTTGCCCCTGTCATGCCGCTAGCTAGCCGTGTATGCAACTTTTTAAAAATCTCAACGGTATATCAGATACCCGTCCCATTATATGGCGGTTGCATTCCCTTTGGTATCTGATAGGAAGATGCGGCGGGACGAGGCAATCTCTTTTGCTCATCATCTCCGTAGACAGTCACCTCTGGTAGACCAGCAAGAACAGATGGTGACGCATACTGTTCATCACTAATCTGCTGATTGAAGAGCGACTCAAACAACGGCCCCTCCAACGTCTCCTCTTTGATCAGCCGTTCGCTAATCAAAATCATGCGCTTCTTATTCTGTTCTAGAATGCCGTACGCTCTATCAAATGCCTCTTGTACGATACGGCGTACCTCTTCATCAATCTCGCGTGCCGTTTGTTCGCTATAATTGCGCTGTTCGCCGAAATCACGACCCAGGAATACTAGCTCATCTTTGTGACCTAACGCAATCGGGCCAATACGACCACTCATGCCGTACTCAGTCACCATCGAACGGGCAATCTTCGTCACACGCTCAATATCGTTTGACGCACCCGTTGTCACCTCACCAAAAGTGAGCATTTCAGCAACATGTCCACCTAATGCATACGCAAGCATATCCTCAAATTGCGGCTTACTCCATAGATAACGGTCCTCGGTAGGCAGCAGCATCGTGAAACCACCAGTCTGACCTCGTGCCACAATCGATACCTTATGTACCGGATCAGTGTTTGGCAGCATACGTGCCACCAATGCGTGACCTACCTCATGATACGCTGTAATCGCCTTTTCACGTTCGCTGATAATACGACTCTTGCGTGCTGGACCCGCCACAACGCGGTCTATCGCCTCTTCGAGCTCACTCATTCCTATCTTCCGTTTGCCGCGCCGTGCCGCCAGAATTGCAGCCTCATTGAGCAAATTCGAGAGGTCGGCACCAGAGAAGCCAGGTGTCTGTTTTGCCAATGTATCAAGTGTGATGCTTGGGTCAAGTGGTTTGCCCTTCGCGTGAACGTTAAGAATAGCAATACGCCCACGAATATCGGGACGGTCCAATACAACCTGCCGATCAAAACGACCAGGGCGCAGCAATGCAGGATCAAGCACATCAGGGCGGTTTGTTGCTGCAATTACAATCACATTTGTGTTGGTATCGAACCCATCCATCTCCACAAGTATCTGATTTAGGGTCTGCTCACGCTCATCATGTGAACCGCCAAGCCCCGCGCCACGCTGACGACCAACTGCATCGATCTCATCAACAAAGACAATACATGGACTATTGCGCTTGGCCTGATCGAAAAGGTCACGCACGCGACTCGCACCCACGCCCACAAACATCTCCACAAACTCAGAACCACTAATACTAAAGAACGGTACACCTGCCTCCCCTGCTACCGCACGTGAGATAAGCGTTTTGCCCGTTCCAGGCGGCCCAACCAAAAGCAGTCCTTTAGGAATACGTGCGCCTAGAGCGACAAACCTTTCAGGATATTTGAGAAACTCAACAATCTCCTGTAACTCTTGCTTGGCCTCTTCAACACCCGCTACATCTGCAAATGTCACCGTGGTCTTATTACCCGTAAACATGCGTGCGCGACTCTTCCCAAACGACAGCGCCTGATTATTTGTTCCCTGTGCTTGTCTCATCATAAAGATCAACAAGCCAGCAAATAAGAGCAGAGGAAGGAATCCTCCAATTGCTCCAAGCAAACTCCAAAGTGGATTTGGTGCGTCATACTCAAGCACTAACAATCGTGTGTTGGAATAATCAATACCGTTGTCCTTCAACACCTTTGTAATATCAAAACTGTTGTTGACAGTCGCTGCCTCTTTAAGTGCATTCGGTTGACTACCTCTCGTAAGCGTAATTGTGTTGCCCGAAACGTTAAGCTGATCCTGTTGGTTCTTGTTGTTGTCTGCCTTAATATCAACGAGGATAGTGGATAGGTTAACCGATTTCGTATCAGATGGAGAACGGAAAATGAAGACGACGACTCCAACTGCTACAATCGTGAGCAGGAGCCAGAAAACGCTTGGTCGAAGCCATTTCCTATTATTTGCCATGAGGCTTCCCTCTACTATTACCTTGTGTACACGCAGTACATACCCTTTTGCACAATCCTCTCCTCGTAGTTGTTATGCGTGTAGTCTTCGGTACTCATCTATGTACGTCTGTATTACGTGGACGTTGAAACGTTACTTTTGTGCATCTTATTATAACACACTCGACGGTCAATCTCCTGTAAGACGTCTTTCATAAATGCTGTAACTTTTGGTGGCGTCTCTGGCTCAACATACTTTCGTGTATCTGTAGGCCAGTTAATCTCTGGAAACTTCCCATCTTTTATCAAACAGCTAATCGAAGCTGCTTTGAAACGTTTTGCCAGCATTGCCCCTGCATCTGTCCCGCCAGCCCGTAGTATATATGGTATTGCGCCGTGCTGTCCCTTTTCGGAAGCAGTCACGAGAACGTCAACTACTTCATGCGAAACATCGGCACGCCCCAGAAAATTTTCTTGTACGGTGTAGTGAATACCTCCTGCCCCTACAGTATCAACGGCAAAGAAATACGCATCTTTCAACTCTTTTCCGTGTTTGCGTGCTAAAGCACGCGCACCTACCAGCCCGATTTCTTCGCCGCCAGTTGCCACAAACCATACCTCTGTGTTCTCTAGGGGCGTTTGTACCATCTGCTCCGCAAGGCTCAGCAACACCGCCACGCCGCTTGCGTTATCGTTCGCCCCTTCGCCATCAACACCTGGTATCATCTGTCCCATAAGTAGTGGTGCTGTTAATGTCAGCATTGCCGCGCCTGCGGCTCCCGAAATACTTTGTGTTGTTCGTGCTAATACCTTGTTCTTGCTATGACGCGCTGCAAGCCCAAGCGCACTTGCTGTCAAGGCCGCCATGTAAGAAAGACCAAACAACAGCATTAAAAAGCGTCTCGGTGACTTACCCTCGTGTGGTTTCATAAAATTACGAACTCTTACCGAATCATAGTGTGTGAGCAAAACAACTCTTGCCTTATGCTCACCACGAGCAGGAAGAATACCAGTAACATTGGAGCTCGTACCTTTCCTCGTCAACCAGGTAACCAGTCCTTTATTAGCTCGAGACTCACCTATCATAGTTGCTGGTGCTGCAAGAAGCCCTGTTAAACCGAGGAGAGGGACAAGAGGAGCAATCAAACTCGAACCAATTATCGTGTAAATATAAGGAAAAATGCCATTCATACTCTCTGCTGCACACGGAAACGGCTCCTGTCGTATCTCTTGTAAGCCATAAGCGTGCATTTCTTGCTCTATATAATCTGCTGCACGGTGTTCGCCTTCCGTTGTTGCCACACGAAAGCCAATCTCACCTGCCAATACATGAATATGGTCCATTTCATGACTCATAAAATTTCTCTACTTACATATACAAACGTTTATACTACACCTTCTTTAGTATACGTAACAAAATATGTATCTCTCACAATGCTGAACCAGCAAGAACCAATCCGCAGACCGAGACTGCACCTGCTTGAAGAAGCGTTGCGGCACAGGCATCGAGCGTCGCTCCTGTTGTACAAACGTCATCTACAATGATGATTCTACGTTTGTAGATACTCTCAATTGCAGTACCTGCTGCATAGGAGAATGCACCCGCAACATTTTGTCTACGGTCATAGGCATTCAATCCCACCTGTGCATTTGTGGCACGAGAGCGAACCAACACATCATCTCTAAGGGGAACACCGACAGCAGAAGCGCACACGCTTGCTAGTAGCTGTGCATGATTATAGCCACGCTGCTTATGCCGCTCGCTATGCAACGGAACCGACACAAGCAAATCAGCTTGCATACCATAATTCAGGTAGGTGTGTGCCAACAGTGTCCCCAATGGTTCAGCCAGGCGCACAACACCATCATATTTTAACGCATGAATGCAATTCCGCAGTGATCCCTGATACATATTGAGCGCGACCAGCCCTTGTAAAGCCTGCCAACCCTGTCTATATGGCAAAGGCACCGCTGGTTGCATCTGTGCAAAACAGCTCGCGCAAAGAACAGACCCAACCCGCTTACAACCAGCACACTGCGGTGGAAATGCTAAATCCAATGCCTGTTGTGTTCTATATTGGACTTGTCGAAAAACATCCCGAACGTCCATTAAGATATACTCCATACTCATTTTTGTAGAGCATAACCGAAAGTAGAGAGAAGCACAAGTTTTATAATATGCAGGTTTTGGTCTTATTAAAGGAATAAGAATTGCGAGATGTTGATCACATAGAAGACGCATTACTATTATTACCGTTCTTACCGATGTTGACATTGGGTCTAAAAAGCAGATTTTAAAGACGATGGTGAACGGCATCTACGTATAGCTCGTCAATTTCTTTATTCTGGTTACGAGTTGAGGAACTCGTAGGAAGTGAAGCGTTGCAGGCAAAAGAGGATTACTTCCATGCCGCGATGGTCTTTCAACATGGAGAGGTGCTGGACGACTTCTGGCGAGCGCATGAGCTTGCCAAGAGAGGGGCGGAATTGGGGCATCCCAACTGCCGTTGGTTGACGGCTGCGGCGTACGACTGCTGGATGATGAACCAGGGAAAACCACAAAAGTACGGGACGCAGTATATCTCTCGTGACGACGAACCATATCGGTTATGGGATGTTGATCCGACCACCACCGATGAGGAACGAGCGGCATGGAACGTGCCACCACTAGTGGAGGCATTACGGCAAGCAGTAGAACTTTCACGCCGAAAAGAAGAACTCGGCGAGCAGGGAGTGCTGGATTGCGATAGCCATTACAAATGACCATTTGACCAATGCGTATCCGTTTGGTATCATTCGCCAGCGCTGCCGTACTGATTCAAGGTTCGAAGATGACATCTTTTGAAGGCTGAGGGGCTGTATGAACGTGATCGACAAGCCAGACAGATTCATAACCAACTTCATCGGCTGTCTAGGTGGCGGTGTGCGTCATCGATTCATAGGCTTCAACAGGGCTCTGAATGCTTGAGGGGTCCATCAACAACCCTGGGGAAGAAAGAGACCATCTTTCATGGGCATAAAACACCTTTTATTTATTTTAGAGCTATCGAGGTAAATCGGGCATGAGGGTAATTTTCAATAAGCTTACAATAAAAAAGGACCATGTGGGATCAATGGTCCTGTTACAAAAACTAGCCTCATAGAGCAATGATGGTGCATTAGGGAGCTATTCCCCCGAAGCTACTTTTGCATCTTTATCGTACTCGTGCTGTCAATGAGTCATATATATAGGTCAATAGAACCTCTTTTTCTTGTAACAAACTTTCTTTGCTATAATTCCCTCTCTTACTGGAGGAAAAATTTTATAGGATCGCCCAGGAGAACTTATGGACTCTGCTCAAAGCGTGTCAGTTCAAACATGCTATACTTAGTAAAATACTTGCCTCACAGATACAGGAGGATTATAGGAAAGAGGTACATATCCATGTGGGAACATTACCTAGAACTCATCGAAGCTGATGCGCAAACCCAACCAGCATTCATTCAGCAATTCTACCCGCCAAATTCCATACCTAAATACGCCTTACAGTCTATCCTTCCTCGGCTCAACCACCTTGGCGAACAAGGCTGGGAAGTTGTGCAAATCCAGCCCGTGATGCTCGGCAGAAATGGCGATGTCCTGATTGATGGCTCTATGTCGGAGAAGTGGACGAGAACATATCTCTGTGTCTTCAAGAGATACACTCCGCCCACTTCTTCACAAGTCGAATAACGCTTGACTACTGTTCCTCTGCTGTCTTACGCATCGTGGGGAACAGAATCACGTCGCGGATAGACTCCTGGTCTGCCATCAGCATCACAAGGCGGTCTACACCGATGCCAACACCGCCTGTGGGTGGCATTCCCGTCTCCATCGCCTCCAGGAAATCTTCATCGTGTACCTGAGCCTCGTCATCGCCCTGGTCGCGCTGTCGTGCCTGATCCTCGAAGCGTGCGCGTTGGTCGAGTGGGTCGTTCAACTCGGTATACGAATTGCCTAACTCTAACCCTCCCACAAATGGCTGGAAGCGTTCGACCAGACCAGGAATCTCTCGATGCTGCTTTGCCAACGGGGATACGTCCAATGGATAGTCCGTCAAGAAGAGGGCCTGCCGCAGTGCTGGAGTGCCTTTACGGAACATGGCTTTCATGAGGTCATCAACGAGACGCCCCCATCCTAGCTTTGGGTCAGCCTCAAAACCGTTTGCACGCAGCTCTGCCGCTAAGCTCTCCTTGTCGGGGAAGCGCTGCACGTCGATACCGGTAAATTCCACGATGGCATCTGTTAATGTCATACGAGGCCAAGGTGGTGTCAGGTCAATCTCTGTTCCCTGATAGGTGATACGTGGCGAGCCATGTACCTCTTGCGCAACAAAGGCGATCATCTCCTCAACTTCTTGCATCATCTTACGATAATCTGCATACGCTTCATAAAACTCTAGCATTGTAAATTCAGGATTATGATTACGATCAATACCCTCATTGCGGAAATTGCGTCCTATTTCATATACCCGCTCAAAACCACCTACAATTAGTCGTTTTAGATATAGCTCAACAGCAATACGCATATAGAGATCGCGATCTAACGCATTATGATGAGTTGTAAAAGGTCGCGCCGTTGCGCCACCATAGAGTGGTTGTAGCACAGGTGTCTCAGCTTCAATATACCCATGTGTATCAAGATAACGACGCAGTGCGCTAATTGTGCGACTGCGTATGACGAAAACTTGCTTGACCTCATCACCATTTGCGAGTAGATCAAGATACCGCTTGCGCTGCCGTATCTCTTTGTCCTCTAGTCCATGATACTTTTCTGGTAGTGGGCGCAGACCCTTTGCAAGTAAGCGATGATGCAGGACGTGGAGCGTACGCTGCCCTCTATCCGTTGTGAATAGGTATCCGCTGGCCTGAATAAAATCGCCCAGGTCTAGCATCTTTACTTTCTTGTACTCCTCTTCGCCTACATCGTTAATCGCGAAGTAAAGTTGAATGCGTGCTGTCCCATCCTCAATCATAGCAAAGGTAATTTTGCCTTGTCTGCGTAGCAGGCGAATGCGCCCTACTATCGTGTAAGAGCTATCTGTCCCCTTTTGCTGGAACTCGTCGAAGTGCTCTAACAGCTCGGCAATTGTATGTGTCCGCTCTGCTGTGTTAGGATAAGGATTAATGCCCTGTTCCCGCAGAGCGTGGACACGCTGTATACGTGTTTCTCGTTCATCTGGCATAATATTCTCGTTTTTCCTCTCGCACAATCTGTCGAACAAGATAGTGTTCTATTACGACTACATCTTGCTCGACCTTCGTGCGACCTATTGTAACATCGTTTTCACTTACTGGGTAGACATAAAAACAAAAAACGTGAACACAAGGGCAGCCGAACATCTCTGTGATATCCGGCTGCCCTTGTGTTCACGTGCTACGCGCGTACCTGCTATGCGATAGAAAGAATGGTATATTCCTTCACACCACCGGGCGTCGAGACAATCACAAGATCGCCTACCTTATGGCCCAACAGTGCTTTTCCTACCGGAGATTCGTTTGAAATGCGTCCAGCACGCGGATCTGCCTCAAATGCACCTACAATACTGTAGTTATACTTTCTGTCATCAGGTGTGGAAAGGCATATGACAGAGCCAAGCGAAACTATATCACTATTCACATGACTGATTGGCTTTGCCCGTACGAGCATCTGCTCTAACTCGTAGATGCGTCCCTCAAGGCGTGCATACTCGCTCTTTGCGTCCTCATATGCTGCATTATCGATTACGTCGCCCGCTTCCTTTGCATCATGCAAATATTGAGCAACCTCAGCTCTCCGAGTTGTGCGTAGAAATTCTAGTTGACTCAGTGCAAGCCGTCTTCCATCGTCGGTAAGAAATACGTCCGGCGTCTCCATGTCTATGTCCCCTCTATGTGACGTTTCCAGCGCCACACTATTTTGTGTCACTTACTCCGTGGGATATCCAATATCCCCCCACGTAATACAGACACGCTCACCTGAATGACGACGGAGGAACAGTTCTCCAACATCATCCACATCTTCAGCGATACCGCTCAAAATAGTCTTACCCTGCCGCACTTCTATCACCCGACCGAGTGTCGATAACCGACTGCGCCACCGTTCTCGTATCAGCCGAGACGCTGGCCCCCAGCTCGTGCTGACATCCCTGTCAGCATCAAGCGGAGTGGAATAGATAGTCTCTTCTTGCAATGAAATGTATAATGCTTCGATATTTTTCAATAGCCGCGCAATAAACGTTTCTCGGCTAACCCGATGTCCACACGCCTCCTCAAGCGTTACCGCCTTCTTTGCCAGGTTTTGCTCAACCTCGGTCTGTGTAGGAGAATTGTGAACATTTACGCCGATACCCACTATTGCGATCATGTGTTCCATACGATCATGTGTCGTTTCGATCAGGATACCTGCAACCTTGCGTTCATCTATAAGAACGTCGTTAGGCCATTTGATCGTCGCGGGAACGTTACATACTGTATCAATCGTATCCACTACTGCTAGTGACGCAAGCATAACAAGCAAAGGAAGCGGAAAGCGTGGCCTAAGCACGGTAGATGATAGTACGTTGTAGCCGAACGTATCGACCCACTGCCGTCCCAGTCTACCCCGCCCTGCGGTTTGACTATCGGCCAACACCACAAAGCCTTCTCCTGCGGTTCCCTCCTGCGTCAATTTCATTGCTACTGTATTGGTTGAGTCGAGAATAGGCATATACCGTAATCGTTCTCCGTTGCCGAAAAACGCTGTATCTAGTTGTTGCTGTACCATCTCGACATTAAGTGCTGGAGCCTCGATTACATCCACTCTTTCTCGCTCTACCACTTACTGCTTCCTCATTCGTTTCTTGTAATCTTGGCATGAGCAAGTGCTATTATGAAGAATATGTAATATATGCACATTACGATGTGCATAGTTCAGAATATTGGGGTGTGCATTCGCCGCATATATACGGGAGATAAGCATACACATGTCTATGCACAATGAGTGACAAAGGACTACAAGCCAAATGTGTATAAAAATCCCAGAGCAACGGCGAAGTTCATCATCATTGCTCTGGGCGTGCTGCACAAGCAGGAGTGGATTACACTGCCTACCAGTGTTGATTTTCAACCTTCACCCGACAACGAAGCCGAGTTTCAGCGAGAAGGCTTACCTTAAAGTGTAATCCCTCTCGACTGGAAGATGTGAGAATCTACAACGCTGCTTGTGCAGCGACTACTTTGATCCATTCACATCACCTCCTTTCGATGTCCGTATTATATATTGGATTTTTGGTCTTGTCAAGTCCTGAGAAGCTAAGCTCTCCATCCTGTGAGGGGAAACTGGGAGACCGCAAGGGTCTCCCCTACATGTTCATGAACCCCTACAGGATGGAGAGCTTAGCTTCTCAGGACTTCCTACCTGTGTTCCAAACCGTAGTTTGGAGCTTCCTTCGTGACAATTACATCGTGTGGGTGGCTCTCACGCAAGCCTGCACCTGTGATGCGGGTGAAGCGTGTCTTCTCTTGCAATTCCTTAATCGTTGCAGACCCTGTGTAGCCCATCGCTTGCCGCAGACCTCCTACCAATTGGAATACCAGAGGGCCGAGCATTCCCTTATATGGCACACGCGCCTCGATACCTTCAGCGATCAGCATCGACTCATCGCGTGTCTCACTTTGGAAGTAGCGACCCTTGCTATGGCTACGCTGCTTCATGGCACCAATTGACCCCATACCACGGTAATCCTTGAAGCGTTCTCCATGCGAGATGAGCAACTCACCAGGACTCTCATCCACTCCTGCTAGCAAGCTGCCCAGCATTACCGTGTCTGCACCTGCCGCGATTGCCTTCGCGATATCGCCAGAGTACTGAATACCACCATCAGCAATAACCGGAATAGTATACTGATGCGCAACACGAGCACAATCATAGATGGCTGTAACCTGTGGCATACCAATACCTGCAATGACGCGTGTCGTGCAGATAGCTCCTGCACCAATGCCAACTTTTACCGCGTCAACACCTGCCTGGATCAGTGCCTCGGTTGCTTCGGCTGTGACAACATTTCCGGCGATCAGTTGTGCACGTTTGCCAAAACGGTCTTTTACACGCGCAACGGTCTCAAGCACCATACGCGAGTGTGCGTGCGATGTATCGACAACTAGCACGTCTACACCTTCTTCGAGCAGTGCTTCACAACGTCTATCAGTATCTGCTCCTACGCCAATCGCCGCTCCAACGCGAAGGCGTCCAAACTCGTCTTTTGCGGCCTGCGGATAGAGCAACTTTTTCTGAATATCCTTCATGGTGATGAGACCTTTAAGCATACCGTGCCCATCGACCACAGGCAGTTTCTCGATTTTGTAACGGTGCAGGCTATCGCGTGCCTGCTCTAACGTTGTACCAACAGGCACTGTTATCAGATGGTCGCGTGTCATCAATTCTGAGATTGGGCGGTTCAGGTTCGTCTCGAAACGGATGTCACGGTTTGTGAGAATGCCAACCAGCTTTCCATCTTCTGTGAGAGGAATGCCCGAAATGTGAAAGCGTTCCATTGCACTTAGTGCTTCATGAAGCGAAGCGGTTGGCTCCATTGTAATAGGATCGGTAATCATGCCCGACTCTGAACGCTTTACTTTATCAACTTCTTCAGCTTGTTGTTCGATTGGTAGATTATAGTGAACGATGCCAATACCACCTTCACGCGCCAGGGCGATTGCTAATCGGCCCTCCGTCACGGTATCCATCGCGGCACTCACAATAGGCACATTGAGCGCGATAGTCCGTGTCAGACACGTTTGAGTAGAGACATCACGAGGCAATACAGCAGAGGCAGCAGGAACAATAAGAACATCGTCGAACGTCAGACCCTCCGAGACAAATTTGTCGTCGAAAGTGTCCGCTTTCTGCACCAGAGACATGATGAGGGCTTCCTCCTTATAAAAATGCCCAGCACACTAGAGCACGCGTGCTGGGCCTCCCTAGTCGGGATGGCGAAACATACTTTTTCCGTCATTCAAAACATATTTTCTCTAGTGTAGCACTTGTCTTCTGTCAACGTCAAATAGAGTTCAAACAAAAACGCGATGTAGGATGTATATATCCTGCATCGCGTTTTTGTTATTAGAATACTATTAGAGTGTGCGCCGTGAGCGACTTCCAACGAACAGATTGTAGAGTAGCACAATAACAGCAATGACTAATAGAATATGGATTAAACTGCCTGCAATGTGAAAGATGAAGCCAAGTAGCCAGAAGACAACAAGAATAACAACAACACCCCAAAGAATGCTTCCTAACATTGTAAAACTCCTTTTTGATTTATTGGATGGCAACAAATCTTCTGTTTTTCTAGAAAAAGAATAAGCTCGTATAACCTCTGTTATATATACGATTCAAAGAGATAAATAGATGTAGGTTACATATTCTTGTTTTCAGGGTTGCCATCAGCGTGCAGCTGCTGTACTGTATACACAGAAACTATCGACAGAACTCTCTTGTAAGGAGCACAATTATGTCTGCTGATGCGCAGACAACGACGACTCGCCAGCCAGTTTATAACAGATATCCACGCGGCAATGAGGCTATCGTCGTTGACCATTTCAGTAAAAGTTACGGCCCAACACGGGTCGTTGAGAATGTACAATTTACCGTCCAGCGGGGCGAGGTCTTTGCCTTGCTCGGCCCAAATGGTGCCGGGAAAACAACAACAGTTGAAACGCTTGAGGGCTATCGTATGCCCGATCAAGGCACTATTCGTGTCCTGGGACGCGACCCTATTCGCGAGGCGCAGGCTCTTAAACCGCATATAGGCGTTATGTTACAGCAAGACGGCTTATACCCAGCACTTACAGCACGCGAAGTGTTGCGTCTCTTTGCTGGCTATTATGAGCATCCACAGAATGTTGATGCCTTGTTAGAGCACGTCGGACTCTCAACGGCGGCAAAAACACGCTGTCGGCGCTTGTCTGGTGGGCAAAAACGTCGTCTCGCGCTAGCCGTTGCCCTTGTCGGCAATCCATCACTCATCTTTATGGACGAACCAACGGCAGGCATGGACCCGCAAGCACGCCTGGCTACCTGGGAAATTATCCGAGACCTCAAACGCAACGGAGCCACTGTCTTGCTCACAACGCATCTGATGGACGAGGCCGAACGGCTTGCGGATCGTGTTGCTATCATCGACCACGGACGCCTTGTCGCCCTCGACTCTCCCGGAAATTTGACAGGAACACAGAATGCCAATGTCGTGCGCTTCGTCGCACCCGCGGGTCTGGATAGAGCACTACTAGCAGCATTACCATCGGCAAGTAGTGCGGAAGAGATACGTCCAGGCAGTTATGTGATCGAGACCGCTAGCGTCCCAACGCTGCTTGTCGAATTGACCACATGGCTACGCGATTCTAATGTCACCCTCTCCGAATTGAGAGTAGGACACGGTTCACTTGAAGACCTGTTCCTACGCCTGACCGGATCAGAAGTAAGAGAATAGTAGGCTCATGGCAACACATCCCAACCAAACAACGATAGATTATGAAACAGGCAACAGCAAGGCGGCTCCATTAAGCCATCAAATACTGATACAAGTACAATACGAGTTGCTCCTCACATTGCGACGTGGTGAGAACATTCTTGTGACATTGATTGTGCCTGTAATGTTACTTATCTTCTTTACCTCGCTCAACATTGTTCCCTCTGTTAGTGGTAGTGCGATTAACTTTCTTCTGCCAGGCATACTAGCGATAGCAATTATGGCGGCTGGTATGGTCAATCTTGGCATTGCAACGGCTTATGAACGCTATTACGGTGTCTTGAAACGGCTCGGCAGTTCACCATTGCCCCGGAGCGGCTTGATTATCGCCAAAGTTCTCTCGATTCTCATTCTTGAGGTAATTCAGGTCCTCTTGCTTGTTGGTGTTGCGGTCCTCTTGTACCGATGGCAACCAGCAGGCTCTCCATTACTCACGCTGCTGGCAATCGCATTAGGTACAATTACCTTTGCTGCATTTGGTCTCGCGATGGCGGGTGCATTACGCGTCGAGTTGACGCTTGCTGGAGCCAACGCGCTGTTCCTCGTCTTCGTCTTTCTCGGTGGTGGTGTGCTACCGCTTAGTCGTTTGCCTGGACCACTCGCGGCCCTTGCAGAACTACTTCCAGCAACCGCGCTCACACAAGCACTGCAAGCGACAATGACGAATGGTGGAAGCCTTCCTGGCTACCCTTTGCTGGTATTGACCATCTGGGCAGTCGTTGTGCTTGTTATTGCTATACGCACATTCAAATGGGAATAGGAAAACATGGAAGATAGCTTATCAAGCACAAAAGGCAAGGTTATCGCGGTATGCCGCAATCCTGAGCCAGGATTGCCAAAGCCGGTTGTAGAACACATCTATCTCTTAGCGGATTTAGGCGTTGAAGGCGATTATCACGCGGGAAAATTTGTGCGTCATCGCTACCTTGCGAACAAGTATCCTACTCGTCGCAATGTACGGCAGGTGCTTATCGCCGATGCGGCAGCATATCGCGAGCTAGAGCAAGACGGAATTCATATAGGGCCAGGCATGATGGGTGAAAACATCACCGTCGAAGGCATTGCTATAATGGAACTCGCAGTGGGTACACGCCTCTCTATAGGAAGCGCAATAGTCGAGGTAACAGAGGTGCGCAAACCATGCACGCAATTGAACGGCATCAACTCAAAGCTGCTGAAAGCTGTTACCTCGTTAGAGCAAGGCAAAAAGATCTATAAAGCTGGAATCATGACGCGTATCTTGCAGGCAGGATGGGTGAAAGCAGGAGACCGTATCACTGTGATGGTTCCCGAAGCTATACAACAGACAGCACTTTTTTAGCTGAGAGGTAGGAAGGAAGCTATAATTGTCATTAGCAAGGAGGAGTATTCACATGACCCCTGATCTTCATCAAGTTGCAAGTGCGGAGTATTGTTATCTAACCACAACAGGACGTGTTTCTGGCAAGGCTCACACTATCGAGATTTGGTTTGCTCTGCATGAAAAAACGCTCTATCTGCTTTCTGGCAGTCGTGAAAAGTCTGATTGGGTGAAGAATGCACTTCGCCTTCCAGGTGTGCAGGTAAAAATACATGCTACACACTTTACGGGTAAAGCACGACTTGTAGCCACCGCTGAAGAGGATGCTCTTGCGCGTCAACTCGTTTTTGAAAAGTACGCACCACGTAGTAGTGACGATCTGACAGGATGGTCGCGTACATCACTTCCTCTTGCAATAGACCTGGCTGTCTGAGAACTATGCTTCTGTAGCAGCGATGAGGAGGTATCCTTCTCATCGCGTGTCTCGTATATTTATGCATTATTACCAAACTTCAGAGATATCAACATCAGCATAGTGAGCAAAGAGTTGGTCATCAACCAAGGCTCTACGATGAGCTGTTCTTAGCGCATGGTGTCTGTACAAGTACACGTTAATAAAAAGACCAACACCTACGAAGAGGGCAAAAACAACCAGGACGAGGAGTGCAAACATCTGAGCACCATATGCTTTCTCTGGTCCGTAAAGGTGTCCAGTAGCAGTCTGTTCTTAGAGAAGAGTTTTTGCTCTTCTGATAAGATAGACGTAGTGGAGTATCTTCAATCAAATGTGTGTATATCAATTCATGCATCTCTACACAGATATTTTTACGACGAACGTTCTATAGAAAAGAAATAGGTACTGGCATTTCGCATGCAAGGGATAGTCGCGGCGGATATAATCGGAGTCTATTAGCCTAGATGTACCATGTGGTTGCGCTTTGTCTCATCTATGACTTAGAATAATAGGCATTGTATTTGTTCATGTACTACTCACCACATACTGAGCGAGAAAGAACTGTCTACAAGCACCGTTTTGGCAGTGGAGGAAATAATGGTTGATCTAAAGCAGACGCTGAGCCGCTTCCTGACAATCTCTGGCGTGCGTCAAGCGATCTTAGTAGGACGTGATGGTCTGATGATCGAGGGTATGACCCGTGATGGTAAGGAAAATATGGAGGCTATGGGAGCCATCATGACATCCGGCCTCGGTACGGCTGAGTCGCTGGGACAAGACCTCGCGCGTGGCAGTGTTGTTGGTGTGTTGGTTGAGTATGAGCATGGCTTGGTGAGTGTCGATCCCCTTGGTGATTTCGCCTTGATGGTTACTCTTCTCGATAACGCCTCAAATCTTAGTCGCGTGCGCCATCTAGTGAAAGCGAGTCGAAACGAAATTCTTGAGGCCCTTGATATAGCATAGTAGAAAAGAATGTGCTGTGCGTAAGCAAATAAATGATAAAATCATAGTTCAGGCGTTACACGGAGGGCGACTTGTTCATGGAACAACTGACGAACCTTGTCGTTTCAGATAAAGAACTTACTCAGATCTCAACTGTACTTGCAAAGTTGATGAACGATACCAATGCAACCTCTGCTCTACTTATCGATAAAAGTGGGCAAGTAGTGGTTACTCAAGGGGCCAGCACGAGACGCAACGCAACCATGCTGGGCGCACTGCTCGCAGGTGTCTTTTCGTCCTCCCGTGAGGTCGCGAAGTTGCTCGATGAGAAAGATTTCCGCAATATTTTTCAACAGGGTGTACAAGAGAATATTTATACCTCAATGATCGAGGAACAGTGGCTGTTGGTTATTATCTTTGATAGACTGACGCATATAGGCTTGGTAAAGGTACTTTCTAAGAAGGCATCAGACGAATTAGCGCGCATCTTAGAGCGTGTGCGTTCCGATACATCGCGCAAAAAAGCATCTGTCATTAATATTGACTTTCGCTCATCAGTTGAGGATACTATCGATCTACTCTTCCGTGATTAAAGGAACCTATCATCTATGGCACTCATCAATATTGCCAGTCACGAAATACATTGTAAGATCGTCTACTATGGTATTGGCTATTGCGGCAAAACAACGAATTTACAATATGTTTTCAAAAGTATCAATCCATCGGCGCGTGGCGAGATGCTCTCAATTGCAACCGAGACGGAGCGTACACTCTTCTTCGACTTTTTGCCGCTTGATCTCGGTACCGTTCATGGTTTCCGCACGCGCTTTCACCTGTACACCGTTCCTGGACAAATTCTCTATGAGCGCACCCGCTTGGCTGTGCTCAACGGCGCTGACGGTATTGTCTTTGTTGTCGATTCGCAAGCAGAAAAATTTGAAGAGAACGTCCAGAGTATCTCTGAACTTGAAATGAATATGCGCCGTATTGGTAAAGATATGAACACCTTTCCATATGTCATGCAATGGAATAAGCGTGATATGCCCTCGGCTCTGCCCACGCATGTTCTCGACCGCTACCTTAACCGTCGTCGTGTCCCCAGCTTTGAAGCCGTTGCTGCCGATGGCAGAGGTGTTTTTGCCACGCTACGCGCAATCAGTAAAAACGTTATGGCCCAACTTTAGCCATGAACATCTTCGGCCACCTACGACCTAACTGAAGGCTGGATTGTTGACCCGATTATGCTACAACGCGCTACTAGCCACGCAATGTCGCGATAAGTCTCTTCGGCTTGAGCAGAAGATTTATTGCATCGAGCGGATTGGTCACAAGAATATCGGCGGCCTGCAATGCGCGCGCAGCTATACCTTCTGAGGTCATGACCACGATGCCAATAGCGGCAAGACGCAACATGCCAATATCATTGATGCCATTGCCTGTTGCGACGACGTGTTCTGGCCCAAGATGGTGCACGTAACGCGTCTTCTCCTCGCCTTTACTAATAAGGTGCAATGGAAAACCGAGGTCGGCTTCGAGGTAGGTCACATTGCCATGCGTACCAGCAGTTAGAAGGTGAATAGAGAGTAGCTCTGAAAGTTCTCTCAGAGCATCGATAACCTGCGGCATGGCTATACCATCAACGGCAAGCGTGCCATTTATGTCAAAGACAGCATGATGTAGCTCAATGGTGTCTCGTTGTGGAATATCTAGCCGCAGCATACTCTGCCTCGCTTATGTTAGCTAATAGCATATAGGCGCATGCGCCTGGAGTTTTCTGTAACCTCGGAAGTCGCGCCCATTCCTGCTAATGCAAGGGACGCAGAGAGCCGTATAGAGCGTGGATAGCGCTCGTTACGCGACAGATGTTGTAACTGAGGAATTGTACTAGGGTCGCTAAGTAACGTTAAAAGAAACACAACAGATTGCCGCTCTTGTGCATTCTCTCGATGCAGCGCACGTACAAGTTGTGTGGTGAAACGGGTGCCATAGAGACTCGTACAGTGTTCTAACCGCTGACGCAGTTCACTGGTAGAAATGCTGATGACGTTGGTATGTTGAATTAGCTCGTTGACTGTTTGGCGAAATTGCCTATGAGACTCAAGCTCTAAGATGTTCCAGCCTTCCTGAATTGTGGCGTCCTGCTGGAATGGCCTGGCGTCCCTTCTTTCCATCAAGATATGTCTTTCTGGAGACGTAATGTGGCTCCACACAGTGCTCGATGCACACTTTTCTATCAAGTAGCTCCTAAACTCGAAAACACTTCTTGTCGCTCTGTAAGCATCTGTAAGAGTGCTTGCAATCCCTGTTGTGCGCCAGTACGTTGCTCGGCTGTGAGCGTCGTGTCAGCCGCAAATTCGTCTTCATCCAGAACGAGGACTTCACCCTGAGGATTTACCCAGACATCCAGAAGCAAGTCAATTTGCTCTATGACATCCTCTGAAATCCGTGCTGGCTCAGCAACGTTGCAGTACCAACCCTTGTGTGTCCCATCGGAACGTGCGATATCAAAAATATTGTACCAGCGATCAGCATAATAATATTCAGTAAAATGATCTCCCGGCTCAAAAACAGTATAGCCCAGGTCCCGTGCTGGTAACTTCCAGTCTGCTGAAATGACCACTCCCTGTGCAAGATGTTTGAGCAACTCAGCAGAGTAGCGTATTTTTGTATCCCCTAATGGATTCTGCTTTACGACCGTAATCATTCGTTACATCCTACATTACAACGCTCTGCAAAATATTGTGGTAACAAAAATACGTATATCAAACACATGCTAGTGTACAGTATTTCCACCTAATATGCAATGATAACGCGAAGGAGGGGTGTCCGTCCTTCCGGGGGAAAGTGGTGAAAATGCAGGGAGACCGCAAGGGTCTCCCCTCCATGTTCATGAACCCCTCCATGTAGGGGAGACCCTTGCGGTCTCCCAGTTTCCCCTCAAAGGATGGAGACCCGCGAAGGATTTTAGAGGAAGAGCATAGTGCTCCTTGTGCTCACGCGATCAGTTTTTCTATGGTATCCAAGAGCTCATCTAACTCAAAAGGTTTTTTAATACCGATAAGCTTCCGTTGCCGAATTGCCGCTTCTGGTAAGTTGGCACTCATGATAATGGTGGGTATGTGAGCTAGCTCTTGTATATTTTGAAGCAGGTCGTACAGTTCTATACCAGTCATTTTAGGGAGTTGATAGTCTAAAATAAAGAGGTCTGGTTTTAGGCCTTTAATAATTTTTAATGCTTCAAAACCATCGGAGGCAAACACTGCTGTATATGGTGTCGCCTCTAAAATAGCATGCACAAGCACTTCACCTATAGAGGTGTCATCTTCTACAATCAACGTAATTTTTGACATACGCTTCCTGTTGTCTCCCATCCTTAGAGATAAAACATCCTCTTGTTTCACATTCCTTGTGGTCTATGAGGTTTTCAAAGTATAGTACGTTTTGTGGGGAAAAGAAGTTTCAGTGCATGAATGCATTTGTACTCTAAATACATGTAAAGTTAGGAAAAATTTTGCTAGCTTGTAGAGCAAAGTAGCTGCATAGAAACTATCTATCCTTTGTGTATTTCATGCTTCGTAAATGCCACCAAGTCCCACGCGAAAACCACAGCGTTGATAAAATGCAGTACGTTCAGGTAGGAAATCAACATGTATAATAGTGATGTGATGCGCCTTGATGTGCTCTATTGCTTTTGCAACAAGCGTTCTTCCAACGCCCTTTCCTTGATGTAGTGGATGAACAATCACATCAAGAAGTACGGCATTGCGTACTCCATCGCTAACAATGGCACACCATGCAACTAATGTATTAGCAACGTCAAATCCACCAACTGTTGCCCAATAGCCCTGTAGAGCTGCTGGATAGTCCTCCTCCTGACGCGCCCATCCAACTGCTTCGCGCAAATCACAAATAGCAGAAGGAGCAATATTCGGATTGGTGCTGAAAGAAATATTCGACATACTGTTTTCCTCGAAATCTACAAACTGTTATTTATGAGACGAATGGCTGACCACAAGGGTCGCCCCTACTCTATTCCGTGAGGCCTGCATGACAATGGGTATCTCTTTTTTACCACACCTCAAGGGTAAGTAAAAGCTCCTCATAGCCATTTTGTCGTGCCCTCTTCCAAATTGGAAAAGACTGTGGTATAGTAGCCGTGGAGAGATGGCAGAGTGGTCTATTGCGTCTGTCTTGAAAACAGATGGGTTAACAGCCCCGGGAGTTCGAATCCCCCTCTCTCCGTAGGTAAAGAGGCAGCAAGTGCCTCTTTTGCTTTATACTGATGCTTCCGTACAGATTGTTGGGGGAAATGGAACATCAGGTATCGCCAAATGTTCACCCAGACTTCAAACTGGGTCAGCAGTAAAACGTGCATAATGGTGTGTTCAATCACTATTGTACAATGCGCCATTATGTGTTTTTGGATGGATGGTGTATTGTGTCACATATAGGTACGGTAGAGAAGTTTAATGTAGCTAGCGTCTTACAACGCATAGAGGCGTTCACAAAAACCGGGTTGCTCGTCATCAAACAAGATACGCAATGGGTTGAGTTCTATTGCCGTGAGGGACGCTTATTATGCGTTGGGCCTATCCGAACTGATGCCACGTTGGGAGAGCGGCTCCTCAAAGATGGAGTAATTTCCGCGCGGGCATTGCAAGAAACAATGCTTACTATTGGAAGTGCCGTCCCTAGTGAGACTCGTATAGCATTGACGTTGATGGATTTAGGCTACGTAAAACGCGAGGAACTACGGACCTGGGCGTCTAAAAAGACGGAAGAGATACTACAAGTTGTCTTATCGTGGTCTACAGGGGAGCTAGACTTTGACGAAGATTGCGCTCCGCCATCGGAACGCTTGCTTGTTTCGCTTTCAATCTCTCCATTACTTGCATCTCTTTCCACTGCCGGTATTACACCACAGGCAACACCTACTATGCAGAGCGTTATGGACCAGCATACAACGGCTGTGCAGGAACCAGATATAGATCCAGCAGCTTGGAATGCTACACAAGCTGCAACGCTCTATGAGTCAGCACAGTTTTTCACCGAATCAGCTTCGTTACAAACACCAACACCTTATATTTCTGCACATGCATTACTACCTGCATTTGACAATGCTGTGAACACTGGTCCTGTTCTGCCTCCTTCACCTCCACAGACACCACCGATGTCTAGCGTGCCAATGACCACTCTTCCGCCTGCTAGACAGATAGATACGTCGTTTATGCAACCTGACATGGTGCTGGTACCCGCGGACCTTTCTGCATTATCAGAGCAACACGTGCAAGTGACACAGGAACAGTGGCGGCTATTGACGCGTGTTGATGGTCATACCGCGTTGCGCGATGTGTGCATTGCACTGAATATGCGTGCTGAGGATGTATGTAAAGTTGCAGGCGAGTTAATTGCTGAACAGCTTGTGCACGTGGTGCCTCCATTTGCTTATGAGACACAAGAAATGTCTCCAACTTCGCAAAACCTTGTACAATCTGGGCTAAGTAACGGCTTTACTACTCCTGGCTATGCTGCAGCAACTCAATCTCCGTGGGGAAATGTACTTCCTGCATCTGATATGATGCCTCAATTCTCACCCACTTTTGAGACGCATTCACAATGGGGTAATGGTGGAAATGGTGCAACCTTTGTGCCAGGGCAAGGATGGGTTGCACCAATACAACCTCTCCAGCCATTGCAATCAAGTGGTTTTGGTAGCAGTGGTGTGTATGCATCTGTGCGGAGCAGTCGGTAATATTGATCTCATCAAAACGGAATTTGTAGGGACCCGATTTATCGCGTCCTAGTTGGAGGCATGTGTGAAGGGACGCGGAGCGTCATTATTTCGTTCGTCATCCGAGGATGATGCAAACATCGAGCAACTGCTTATTGGCAATAGCGCTCGTATACGTAGCGTTATAGCTATGGTACGACAAGTAGCGCTACACCCAAATACGACAGTGCTGCTACAAGGTGAAAGTGGAACAGGGAAAGATGTTGTTGCCCGTGCTATTCATCTTCTGAGTCGTCATTCAATGCATGCGTTTGTGCCAATCAATTGTGCAGCTATTCCTGAAACGCTGCTCGAAACAGAACTATTTGGTGTCGAGGCAGGTGCCTATACCGATGCAAAGGTATCGCGTGAAGGATACTTCTTTCGTGCGGATGGTGGAACGCTGTTCCTGGACGAAATAGGTGCAATGCCTCTCTCATTGCAAGCAAAACTCCTGCGCTTTCTCGAAACAAAAAGCTTTTGGCGTATTGGGGGTACGAAAGAGTCTCATGTGAATCTGCGTGTTGTCTCAGCGACCAATGTCGATCTAAAATCTGCTATCGCACTGAAAACCTTTCGGGACGATCTTTTCTACCGCTTACAGGTCATCACCATTTATTTACCTCCACTACGTGAGCGACCAGAAGATATTGAATTGCTTGTTGAATACTTTCTCAAGCAGCAAAACGCCACCTTTTCTGCTGGTGAGCAACCGCTGACGGTGGACAGAAGCGCGTTGGACATACTCATTCAGTATGACTGGCCCGGCAATGTGCGCGAACTCTTTAGTGTGCTACAACGCGGAAGTATTCTTTGTGATGGACGCAAGATTCTTCCCAAAGACCTACCTGAGGACATGTGTCGTGCAGGTGGAAGTGCGAACCAACGACTTCAAGAGTTACGTAAACAAATGCATCTTCCACCCGAAGGTGTCGATCTACGAGCATTCCTCAACGACATCGAACATACTCTCATCCGTGAAGCCCTTGAGCGTTGCAGCGGCAATCAAGTGCAAGCAGCCGCTCTCTTAGGAATGTCTCGTGACAAACTGCGCTATCGTTTACCTCGTCTTTAAAGCTGAATAGGATTAGTTATACTTCAGGCCAGTCAAGCATCATTGCTTTAGCCGTAGCACCCGGTTGTAGCGTAACTCCACCCTCTGGGACAATGACAAACGCATTAGCCCGTAACAACGAGGTCATAAGGTTTGAGCCTTGATTGCCTGTTGTACGTGCGACAAAGTGGTCATCATGCCATTCGACGTGCGCTCTCACATAATGGCGGCGCATTGCTCGATCACGTACACCATCCTCGACTACAACAGGAATCTGGGGCTTCAGTAGTCGTGTATGGCCTTGCATCTTGCGTAGTACAGGCCGTCCAAAGAGTTCAAAGGTGACGGCTGTGGAAACAGGATTGCCCGGCAGTCCTAGCAGGGGGACACTCCCAATATGACCAAATGCAACAGGCTTGCCAGGACGCATATTGATACGCCAGAAGTTGATATTGCCTTGCTCGGCCATGATATCTTTCACAAGATCAAAATCTCCTACAGACACACCACCAGAGGTCAGAATAAGATCGTAGGTAGCGGCTTCGCGGAATTTCTCACGAAGACTGTCTACCGTATCTTCAGCAACACCAAGACGATGCGCTTCAGCACCTGCACGGTGTACCGCAGCTTCCAACAGATAACTATTGCTATTCCGAATCTTCCCAGGACGTAGAGGCTCATCCACGTCGATAACCTCATCGCCCGTCCCCAAAATAGCTACACGTGGACGACGAATGACAGGCACGTTAGCATAGCCAAGTGTTGCCAGAATACCAATTTCCCAGGGACCAATCTCAGTCCCTCGTTGCATGATAACCTGACCTTTGTGCATATCTTCGCCCGCGGGACGAACATTGTTGTTCGGAGCGACCTCTTGCTGTACCTCTACCCATGTACTTTCCGGCCCATCATAGCGTGTCAATTCGATCTGGATAACACTATCTGCCCCTGGTGGAATGGGAGCACCTGTCATGACACGCATAGCTGTCCCCTCCTCAACAGCGTGGTCAGCTACATAACCAGCCGCGACGCCTCCTGTAACACGCAGACGTGGTGGCACACCATTTTGAGAGCGACTATCCTGACTGCGGAGCGCAAATCCATCCATCGCCGAGTTCGCAAAAGGGGGAATATCGTCATGTGCAATAATGTCCTGAGCTACTACCAATCCCCGCGATGAAGAAAGTGGAACGCGTGTCTCTCCTAAAGATGAAATTTCTGCTATAATACGCTCAAGGGCCTCTTCTACGCTTATCATGACAATGTGCCTTTCCTAATGGTGAAGAACATACATACAAAAGAAGCCTGACATACCAAATAAGAGTAATGTCAGGCTTCTTCTGAAAAATAGTACCTCGTACGGGATTCGAACCCGTGATCTCCGCCTTGAAAGGGCGGCGTCCAAGGCCGCTAGACGAACGAGGCTTGGTGCGGCTCTATGTGTACATGTTTATGCCAACGTTGGGATTGTACTCTATCCCTGTAGCTTTGTCAAGCATGGTGACGATGTTGATGCAAGCCCGATAGGGTGACTGACGCAAAGTTTGTTATAGTTATGCGTGTAATCTTGAAAGAGAGTGCATAAGAATACTATCTATGTTACAATGCAACAGATTAGTAGCGAAATCAAGAAGGTGAAGATATGGCAAGTACAAAAGATCGGTCCGCGGCCCAGAGACGTGAACAAGTACGTCAGCAGAGGGTACAGCGTGATAGTCAAAATACACAGAAGCAACAAGTGAAAACGCGCAAAGTGCGCCGTACCGTGCGGCGTGGTATTAATCCCTGGTGGTACATAGGTAGTGTTCTCGTGGTTGTTGCTATAGTTGTTGGTATTTTCGTCTACGTAGCGAATCAACAAGGTAATGTTGCAACGGGAGGCACAACCGATGCAACTGTATTAAAACAAGTGACGAGTGTGAGCCCGACACTCCTCTCGCAAGTAGGAACGGGTAACGTAAAGAATCCATTTCAAGCTGTACGTCCTCCAAAACCACCAATATTGCTGGGACCAACAGGCAAGCCAGAATTTTTCTACTATGGTGCCGAGTTCTGTCCCTATTGTGCTGGGCAGCGCTGGGGTGTTGTTGTTGCATTAAGCCGCTTTGGAACCTTTACAAAGTTGCCGGAGATCGCATCTTCCTCATCTGATGTGTATCCTAACACCGCGACATTCTCATTCTACAAGAGTAGTTACACGAGTTCATACGTTGACTTTGTGCCGGTAGAAGCGCAGGATGGTCAGGGACAACCATTGCAACCACTGACAGCTGACCAGCAGAAAATTGTCAATACCTATAATGCCCCTCCGTATACACAGTCCTCTGGTTTCCCATTCGTAGACGTTGGTAACCAGTATGTTACTACCGGTCCTGCCTTTTCACCTGATGTGCTCACAGGTCTTTCGCAAAAAGACATCGCGGGTCAGCTTTCAAGTGCAGATAATGCCTCATCTAAAGCGATCCTAGCGACAGCAAACTATATGACCGCCTCCATCTGTTCAATCACAAATAACCAGCCTGCAAACGTTTGTAGCGACGCTTCTATTCAGCAGATTGAGCAATCAATGCCTAAACCTGCAACTGCCAATAGTGGTAGTTCACAAGTAGCAAATGTCAATGCTCAGCCTGACGTAATCGCACCATCTCGGCGAAGAGCATAGCTCCAAAAGAGTAGAGCAAGAGGCTCCCAGGACCACACATGGTCCTGGGAGCCTCTTGCTCTACTCTTTTGGAGCATTCAATATACTGTAAGTATAAATATGTTGATGTGTGGATAGAGGAGGATCATTTATGAACAATGTACAGTCAGGTCATAACGTTGAGACACAGTCCGATGAATGTATGTCCCTAGAGGGACAGGGACTCCGGCTTTCACTACCACAGGTGCCCCCTGCACTTGTGATTGCGACACGACAGCATTCACATGCATCTATAACCCCTGAAGTGTATAATCAACCAGTATGCCGTGCAACCCCGTTTCTACAGACGCCAGTAACACCGCCCTTAAGCGGTCCTTTGAGTGTGCAAGCGTCTGTCCTACAGACAAAGAAGGACGCACCTTCTGTCCCTCTCTTGTCAGTCCCACAATTGCCGTTTCCTACACCAAGATTTGACTTCTCACACTCATTGCGTTCAGGTGTGACCTATATTCCGCGCTCAATGTCACGGGATAAAGGGCCAAACGTGGTTGATGCCTTGATTGCCGGAGCAACATTAGTGCTGATTGGTTTATTCCTTTTGATGCTGCTGTGCTACTTTAGTATGTGACATATACCTAGGGAGTTGCGCCCCCAGCGTCTACCCTGATACAATGGGGTACAATGAATTGTGGTTAGAATGGACTCCAGAAGCACCGACTCGTGGCGAGTGTATGTTTGAGTCGTTTGTGAGCAGAGCAAACAACTCGCCATCGAGGAACTATAACGCGTTACGTAAGAACATTTCTGAGCCGTGTGACAACGTTCGTCAGCGGCTGGCTCCAAATCCTGTCCATTTACTGTATCGTAGGTGTACGCTTCTTACGCTGGCGTCGATACCTCTGGCGTCGCTTGTTTTATGGGGTGGAAAGTACGCAAACACATATGAAACAAACTCTGCTCATTGTGCGTCATGGGCAAACGACCTGGAATGTGGAACATCGTCTTCCAGGTCAGCTTCTTGGTGTCGAACTCAATGAGAACGGACGGCAGCAGGCGTCACGGCTTGCCGAAGCTCTCACCGTGCTTCCAATTAGTGCTATCATCAGTAGCCCACTTGAACGTGCGCGTGACACAGCAGAAATCATTGCCCGAGGCCGAAATATTCCTATCCAACTCGAGCCAGACTTGATGGATACTCAAATTGGCAACTGGGCTGGACAAGTCATCGAAGAAGTATCGAAGAATGATCCTACCTGGAAAGAGTATGTACGGAACCCCAACGTTGCTCCTGAAGGCGTTGAGACCTTTCTACAGGTGCAACAACGTGTTGTGGCTGCGGTTGAACGCTGGCGTAGGGAGGAAAATATCGGTGCGTATCCCATATTTGTCGCGCATGCCGATGTTATAAAGTTACTGGTCGCACACTACTCAGGGTTGGAAGCAGGGAAAGCTGGCGCATTTCATATAGACAACGCTTCAGTAAGTCTTGTTGAGCTAGAGAACGAGCAACCACCACAAGTGGTTGCCATCGGCTGGAGTCCAAATCCTGGCTGGCTCAAGGCTCCAACTCCTGAAATTCTAAAAAAGCCCGCTCCTGCTGAAGAAAAAGGCGAACAATTAGAGTAGCTTGCATGTACTTACGTTATGCCTACTCTTTGAACATACCTGGAAGGGAATGCTAGCATGTTTGACCCACATGACCCCTACGAACGCTACTACTGGCACTATGAATCCCGACGCCCATTATCGGTGGCGCAAATTATCGCGTTACGCAGTGTTGACGCAGAGACAGCAGGTCTCATCTGGCTGCTACTTGAATGTGGTGCTTCATTAACGGTAGCAGGACCAACTGACCCACAACCAGGAGTGGGCAAAACTACGACACTCAATGCACTACTGCAATTTCTTCCCGAAGGTACTGCGCTCGTCTATATGTCTGGTATGTACGAAAACTTCGCGTTTACACGTATTCCAGAGATCGACCCAAAGACAACATGTGCTCTATGTAACGAGGTGAGCGATCACCTGCCAATTTACATGTGGGGGCGTATCGCGCGTCGTTATTTGACCCTACCAAGCAGAGGATTTCGTGTCGCGACAAGCGTTCACGCCGATACCATCAACGACGTTATGCACATGTATAGCCATGATCTGCATCTTAATCCAGAAGATGTACGTCGTCTCGGACTCATTATCAACATTGGGTTGGTGGGACGCACCTATCCACCACGCCGTCGCTGGTTCTCTACACACTTTGTGCTACCACAAGCCGACCTGAAACAGCCCGATGCCGTTATACCTGCTCCGCTCTCACTGTGGAACGAGTATGATGATACGTTTGAACATGCTGACCAGCCTACCCTTGACGACCTGGCGACTTACGTAGGAGTAACGCCTCAGGAGTTTAATAAGGCACTCAAACTGCGTGTTGATTGCTTAAAGGACATTTCCCAGGGATCAGGCATCGGGTCACGCGAGATGTTTGAGGCCGTGAGTGACTTACGTGCCCGTTCCTCCCAACCATAATCGGCAAAGAAATAGAAATCCTTCGTACAGTGTTCTCATAACTGAAGAAAAGAAAGGAGTCTACCATGCTGGCAAAAAATACATGCATCGGCGCTGGACGCTGGCCCCGCATCTGTGCTGAACGTCGCTAACAATCGAGAAGAGGAGCAAACCCTGACATGTCTTACGCTATAGCCATGCTCAGCGTCCATACGTCCCCACTCGATAGTCCCGGACGTACAAAGGATGCAGGAGGCATGAATGTTTATATACGCGAATTGGCAACAGAATTAGGCCGTCGCGGTACTACTATCGACATCTTTACCCGTCAAACAAACGAACATACACCACAAATTGTACAACTCGCGCCGAATGTGCGTGTCATCCACATCAATGCTGGACAAAAAACACCACTTCACAAAAATAGTCTCTTCCCTTATATTCACTCGTTTGCTGCACAAGTCGCTATGTTTGCCGATGCAGAAGCATGCCACTATGATGTACTTCATAGTCACTACTGGCTCTCGGGCGTTGCTGGCATGCACCTGGCACGACGTTGGGACATTCCTCATGTCACCATGTTCCATACGCTTGCGCGTCTAAAGCAACTTGCGAATCCTAATGAGCAAGAACCACAACAACGTCTCGATATGGAGCAACGTTTGCTGCAATCGGTTGACTGCGTGATTGCTGCTACAACAGATGAGCGCACACAAATGATGCGCCATTGTGGCGCAACAGCGAGCAGAGTGCAGGTTATTCCTTGTGGTGTCGATCTCGAACTGTTTGTGCCATATGAACAACAGCAGGCACGGAAGCGTTTTGGACTGGACCTGCAACAACCCATGCTGCTCTTCGCTGGCAGGCTCGATCCGTTTAAGGGACCTGATATTCTCCTGCGTGCCGCGTCAATGATGGAAGAAGACGTGCAAATAGGCATCGTCGGTGGAGCGTTAACAGGTGACAAGGACCTGCAAAACCTGCGTCTGCTGGCGTCAGAACTGAACATCGAGCAACGTGTGCGATTTTTAGGGGCACAACCTCAGGACATCTTGCCATACCTCTATAGTGCAGCCGATGTGACAGTTGTTCCTTCGTATCATGAGAGCTTTGGGCTTGTAGCTGTAGAGTCGTTGGCCTGCGGTACACCTGTTGTGGCAACACGCGCAGGTGGCTTGGCAACTATTGTGCGCAATGATGAAAATGGCTATCTTGTGCCGCGTTGTCCAGGCTTCTTTGCTGAAAGACTTGACGCTATACTACGTACTCCAGATATAAAGATGCGTCTGCAGAAAGAGGCACGGCACTCTGTCCTCCACTATAGCTGGCAAGGCGTTGCAAATCAGGTCTATGAGGTCTATACCGACCTTGTGAGCGCACCAAGAGTCACTGCATTGCTCTCCTAAATATACTGAGAAAACGGAATGAGGAGGAAGCGGGAAAATCACCGGTGATTTTCCCGCTTCCTCCTCATTCCGTTTTCTCCTAAAATCTCCTATCCAATGGGCTAGACTTTCACCTATCTCTATGGTATAATCATCTTCATTAGCAAAGCATATTCGGGCGTACATATCAGCTTACAATATCACAACGGCGTCGTTTTTGGTTTGTTTGCAATCGGTCATGTACATCCAGCTAGTTGCTGGATGAGAATTGGAATGCGTATGTATTCAGTCTCATTGGAAATGCAGAGTGTATCACAGCAATTAATGCGGTTGACACAGACTGATTTTGACACATAAACACACACTAGGGGCAGAATGTTCCTGGTGTTTTTTTATTTCATCAGCTTATTCATTTTCCCACGCATTGGTTTCGGGCTCATCGATTCTTCTTTCTTCATTGGGCCATTACTCTACCAGTTGGTGGAGGTCGATTAGAAAAGTATTTACGAAAGGAGGACGTGCCTCTCTTTAACTGCTCAAGAAGCAATTGAGCAAGTTGAAAAAGTAATACTTTACTCACTGTGCGATACTACGAACGCTTACAGACATGCAATTGTGCATGGACATGTAGGTTACGCCACGAGAGCGTAGAGAACGTAGAACAACGTGTGGACGCGGAGTGGTTGCTAGATTTTCAAGGAGATAACTATGAACTCAAGCATGATCAGCAAAATCGCAAAAGCTAAACGGTATGCAGAGGAACCAGAGCGCATTCAGTTCACTCACTTTGAAGCGAAATTTCAGGGTGAGAATGATGTTCATACAACAAACTTCGATGATGGCGAGTGGACCTGTACTTGCCGCTTCTTTCATGATTGGGGCGATTGTTGCCACACTATGGCAATGCAGCGTGTGTTGGGCGTTACCATTCCGTCCGTCCATCGCCACGGTGTTCCCACAGGCTTAGGCACAAGTCCCTTGGTACACTGAGCAGGGCATTCCCTGTTTTGTTTGCAAGGAAGTAGTACCCGTGTATACACTACATCGAATGAAAACAGCAAGAAGCACTGTCTATATGGTCAGTGCTTCTTGATTGAGAAAAGGATAGGCGTACTCGCGCCTATGCTCCTATGCCAGGAACAAAATAGAGTACGATAATAGCGATAAACATAATCGCCGCAAGAATAGCTATAAAAGCGAGGTCTTTGCGCACATAAGAATAATGTTCTGCCGTGATGAGTGACGCACTGTTGCGCTGTTGTGATCGTTGTGTGTTTTTGCGCGCGGCTAAGCGTGCCGAGGCGCTTCCCTTTGTCGCAACAACAGGCGTTTCTACCGCGGCAGGAGCCTTTGGTACAACTGTCTCAACAGGAGCAACTTCAGTCGCTACACTACCACTGGAGCTACTTTTTTTCTTGGGTACTGCTGGTAGTGCAGCAAGTTCAGAAGATGTTTCAAGAGCAGATGGTACTACACGTGTTGGCTCAACAGAGGTATGCTCCTCTGTTGAAATAGTCTCCTCAACTTCTTGTTCCTGAACCTGAGATGCTGGCCGAACCACCTCAAAACTCTTTTGGCCCTTTGGCTTAGTACGTTGCACTCCACTTCGTGCGGGCGTTGCTTTCTTTGGCATAAATTACTCCCTGCCCGACAGCCTAGGAGAGCTTTCCGGCTTTTCGAGCGTCTCTAACAATCCTTTATCTGGTACTTCCACTCTATGAGAAGAGTGTTTTACACTGTTACATTCTGTGTTACTCATCATACACGACTAAAATAAGGCAAATTTACAGCCATTACTGGTCCCTATATGACCAATGGCTATCCCGAATTGGCGAAAAAATAGTATCGCCGCTATTATACATGAAACGTAAAGTGTCGTCGAGTGGGTCATGTTGAAATTTGACAAAGAGCGCTCCCTATGCTACTCTAAGCATGGCAAGGAAGGGCAATATGTGTATGGTTAGTAAACCCAAAACGGCATTACAGCTAGGAGGCTAGCCCAGGTATGGCTAGTCCTTTTTCTATACAAAACGTAGCTAACAACGCTTGTATCTCCTTTTATCTAACGAATGCAGAAATATTCTCAGCACGAAACAGGAAAAACATCATGGCACGAATAGTCGTCGCAATGAGCGGCGGCGTGGATAGCTCAGTCGCTGCTGCACTTTTAAAAGAGCAAGGTCACGAAGTCATCGGTATCATGTTGCGCCTCTGGTCCGAACCGGGCGTTATCGAGTCAGAAGACGACGGCGTTGAGCGTGTTGCGCAAAATAAATGTTGTTCGCTCGAATCAGTCGATGACGCTCGACGCGTCGCTCGCATGCTCGATATTCCATTCTATCTTGTCAATGTCGAAGAAGAGTTTAAACATAAAATAGTTGACTCCTTTTATGAAGATTATGTGGCTGGACGCACACCAAATCCTTGCTTGACGTGTAATCGGCATATTCGCTTCACCGTGTTGCTCAACCGAGCGCTAGCGCTTGATGCTGATTATCTCGCCACAGGTCATTATGTACGGGTGGATGAGCATCCAGTCACGGGAAAGCGTCGGCTTCGACGTGCTGTTGATCCTGAGAAGGATCAATCTTATGTGTTGCACGTGCTCAATCAGCACCAACTTGCCCATGCTTGTTTTCCTTTAGGAGGCTACAGCAAAACAGAGGTGCGAGCAATGGCAGCCGAGCGCGGAATGACAGTTGCTACAAAGGCTGAAAGCCAGGAAATATGCTTTGTCGCGCAAAACGACTATCGCGGTTTTATTGATCGCTATGCCGCGAAGCAGGGTGACTACGAGCCGGTCGGAGCAGGTGTCGCGACCAGTACAACGCCACTTATTACACTGCCCAAGCCTGGCCCAATTTACGATCAGCAAGGCAAGACGTTGGGTCGGCATCGTGGCCTGGCATACTACACCATTGGGCAGCGTAAGGGGTTAGGTCTCACCTCTCCCGAACCACTGCATGTACTCAAAATTGACTCTGAGCAGAATGCGATCATAGTCGGTCCGGCTGTCGCGTTGGAGAAGGGCATGTTTGTCGTTGGCAACATGCACTATCTGAGTGGAGAGACGCCAAGCGCACCCTTTGAGGCATTAGTACGAGTACGCTATAAAGCCACTGAACAGCCTGCCCTGGTCACTCCCATTGCGGGAAATCGTGTGCAGGTCACACTAAAAAATCCACAACGGGCTATCACCCCTGGACAGGCAGCCGTTTTTTATGGCGGAGCGGATGGTGATGAGGTGTTGTGTGGAGGCATCATTGCATGACGGATCAAGCACATATTAGAAACTTTTGTATTGTTGCCCACATTGACCACGGTAAGTCAACACTTGCTGACCGACTCTTAGAGTTCACTGGAACCGTATCTAAACGTGACTTAATGGAGCAGACGCTCGATCAAATGGATTTAGAGCGCGAAAAAGGCATTACTATCAAGGCACAGGCAGTACGTATGCGCTATACTGCCCTGGATGGTGAAGAATACGAACTGAACCTGATCGATACCCCTGGTCACGTTGACTTCACCTACGAAGTCTCGCGTAGTCTAGCTGCGTGTGAAGGCGCACTGCTGGTCATCGATGCAACACAAGGTATCGAAGCACAAACACTCGCCAATCTCTATCTTGCGCTAGAGGCCGATCTTGCTATCATTCCGGTAATCAATAAAATTGACCTGCCGAGTGCCGATCCTGAGAAGGTGAAGAAAGAGGTTGAAGATGTCATCGGCATACCTGGAGAAGAGTGTATTCTTGCCTCTGCAAAAGAAGGCATTGGCACACAGGACATTCTTGAAGCGGTAATTAAGCAAATTGCAGCCCCTAAGGGAGACCCAGAAAAGCCACTACGCGCATTGGTTTTCGACTCACACTACGACGCATATAAAGGTGTGATTGCCTACCTGCGTGTCATGGATGGAAAACTACATACAAACGAACGTGTCTCCATGATGGCGGTTGGTAGCACAACTGATATCCTTGAAACTGGTTACTTCCATCCTCGTCTCACCTCAGTCGAAGAACTCACGACAGGCGAGGTTGGCTATATTGCCACAGGCTTCAAGAATGTGAAGGACTGCCGCGTCGGTGACACTGTAACCGTTCCCAGTGCTCTAGGTGAGGTTGAGATGTTGCCCGGCTATAAACCAGCAAAACCAATGGTGTTTGCTGGTCTCTATCCAGTGGAAGGCAGCGAATATCCTCTCCTGCGTGAGGCTCTTGATCGTCTACGGCTGAATGACGCCGCGCTCTTTTACGAGCCTGAGACCTCAAATGCGCTTGGTTTTGGCTTTCGTTGTGGCTTTCTAGGTCTGTTACATATGGAGATCATCCAGGAGCGAATAGAGCGCGAGTACAATATTGATATTCTCGCAACCGCACCAAGCGTTGAATATCATGTGCAGAAGACCAACAGTGAGATCGTCGAGGTCGATAACCCATCAGAGATGCCGTCTCCGAATGAGATTGAGGACATCGAGGAACCGATGATGGAAATATCGGTCTTCGCGCCTGCAAGCTACATCGGTACAATCATGGACCTGGTGATTACGCACCGTGGCATCTTCAAGGAAGTGAAATATATCGAGGCGACACGCGTGCTCATGACGTATACAATGCCGCTTGCTGAGCTAATTATTGACTTCTATGATCAACTGAAGTCACGCACCCAGGGTTACGCCTCGCTTGACTATAACTTTGGCAGCTATCAAGCGGCCGATCTTGTAAAGCTAGATATTCTCGTCAACGGACATCCCGTTGATGCGCTCTCGCTGATTATTCACCGTGAGAAGGCATATTACCAAGGGCGTATGCTTGTCGAAAAGTTACGTAGCCTCATTCCTCGCCAGCTTTTTGAGGTACCAATTCAAGCTGCTATTGGCTCCAAGATTATCGCACGTGAGACCGTCAGAGCTATGCGTAAGGATGTGCTTGCCAAGTGTTACGGTGGCGACATTTCCCGTAAGCGCAAGTTGCTGGAAAAGCAAAAAGAAGGCAAGAAGCGTATGAAAATGGTAGGCAATGTGGAGATACCACAAGAAGCATTCATGGCAGTGCTTTCACTGGGTGAATAGCAAAGAACAAACAAAAACACAGAATTGGTCTTGCCAATTCTGTGTTTTTGTTTGTTCTTTGCTAAGTATTATGCATTACCAAAGATGAGTGCAGCCGCAAAGACAAGGATGCCACCGCCAACAACTTGCACGATTGATAGCCACCAGCTTGTCCCAAAGTAACGATGACGGATTGCTGAGATGATGATAAGTTCAAATGCAACGACAAAGTAAGCTACGTATAGTGCGAGTTGTACATTTGGAATAAGGAAAGGGAGTGTATGTAGTGCTCCACCTAAGAAGGTCATGAGACCCGTGATACCACCACGAACAACAGGACTACCGCGACCCGTCAACTGACCATCGTCTGACAAAGCCTCAGAGAATGCCATACTAATACCAGCACCTGTCGCCGAAGCCATACCTACAAGAAATGTCGTGAATGCTATATGTGTAGCGAATGCAGTCGCAAAAATTGGAGCCAGTGTTGAGACTGAACCGTCCATCAACCCTGCCAGTCCTGGCTGCACGACTCGCAGGAGAAAGTTATGTGCTTCTTCATCACTTCCACCTCTTGATGTCAGTGCCTTGAATAGCTCCCCGATTTGCTCCCTGGTTGTGCTAGGAGTCTCTTCAAGCTCTTTTTGTTCCTGTGCTTTATTGTCGTCTTGCTCGATAGCGTGATTTTCTACGCTACTTGGCTGATCCGCTTTTGGTTGCTGTTCTAGTGACATGCATCTGGCTCCTTATATAGAAGTATCAAAAAGTACCCTTTGCTGTTTTATTGCTGATATGTACCACTCGCTTGACACGACGAGCAACGTCCATAAATGCGCACCTCGTGTGTGTTTAGCTCAAGACCGGCGGCCTGTGCCGCATTGTGTAAGGTCTGCTGCGGCAATGCAACCTCAAGAGGCAGATCAAGAAGTACTCCACAAACTGTGCAGACTCCATGATCGTGCCGTGTTGTGCGCCCATCGTAGCGCGAACTTTCATCGCCATGATTGAGTTCTTTGATATATCCTTGCTCGACGAGGTGTCCCAGGATGCGGTATACGCTTGCTAACCCTATGTGAGGGCGTATCTGCTTCACCTTCTCATACACCTCTAAAGCGGTTGGATGCGTTTGTATTGAACGCACAACATCTAATACTGCTCGTGCGTTCGTATTCAGTGCTTTTTCTATCATATTAGTACACCCTAATAATGAGAATTATTCTCACTTCCTGGTGTATAGAATACGCTATAAATAGCATATTGTCAAGGTTTATTATGTCTCAATCAGGCTATTCAAAAGTCATTGCAGCCTGCGTGGAGAGGAGTGAGAGGGCTTGTCCCTCTCATACTCCCGCCTGACTTTTCAATCACCCTGTGTCTCAAAGCAAAGAAGGGATGGAAGCATTGTCGCGTGTACACGCGACAATGCTTCCATCCCTTCTTTGCTTTAATAAATGGATGAGGACCAGGTATTCACCTGGCCCTCGTTTCATTCATCTTCTTACTTCTCCTGTTCACTTATCGTGTCCTAACCAACCAAGATCAGAAAGTATTGATAGTGTTCAGTAGAGTCCTCTGTATTCCTCTGACGATTTCGGAGCGAATGTCGCTTTAAGACGTTGCAATGTCCAATAAGGACGTTTATTTAGATGCACTGTCAATATCGAATATCATCAGACGTTCAGAGGGTTATCGCGCCCGTATCTACGGGCACTCTTGGTCAATCTGAAATACTACTCCAAGCAAGCGAACTGGTTTCTTCATTGACCACATACTGTGACTCCTTTCGGATTACCGTGCAAGGCCGAAGCCAAGTGCCAGGGTATTTTGTTTCCCTGGATTGCACTCCATCTTATTGGAGAACACTTAAAGATTACCATGCAAGTTTCCAGAAGTCAATCCTCTATTCCAATTCCGTATGGGAAATTTTGTATCTCTAAGGGTACTCTAATCAAATTCGAGCTGGTATTCTTTTGCTGCTTCTTGTAACGTTTTGTTTAAACTCGTGAGAGCCGTATGCGGGTCAACCGGCTCTTTCATCGCTTGTGCTTCCGCGTCCTGACGGTTTCCTACCGTCGGAATATCTTTCCGTAGGTCCTCAATAAGCTCAATCAACTTACTAACTTTTCGTTCGGTCAGCAATGTAATTTGCAGGTCCAGGTGACGGCGCTGCTCTGTCATCTTCGCCTGGCGATTTTGAGTAATGAGTACTGCTGTAGTCATAAGTAATGCGCTTAGACTAATAGCATCTTGGAGCCAGCTAAAAGGCGGTGCATCAAAGGTCGGCAAACCGAGATAGCTATGAAGCTCGCTTGTCAAAACCCACAATAAGACCAGGAGTAGAATTAAGTAGAAGGCCTGGGGACGGCCTATGCGGTTCGTAGCTTTTTCAATAATACGCTGGTGACGGCCCACCTTTCGTTCCGCGACCATACGCATATCTACGATGGCCTCAATATCTTTGTCGAGAATATCGGTCAGTTCAGTAATAGGTTCTTGAGTCTCATTATCTATCACAACGTATTTTCCTGCTTGTCTAGTGTTTTATTTTCTATGATGATGCTTATGATGGCTAAATAGGGTTACATCCTATAAAATGTAGTCTGGCACAGCATTCAATCGCTGTGCCAGATTATGCTTATGAAGTTAAGACGAGGTAAAACTTAATATCCTCGGAGCTCTCGATCATCTTTGACTGAGTTAGCTGGACCTGCTTGACCACCAACGGTTGGAATGTCGGTCTCATTTGACGCCAAGTTCTGATTTGTTGTGCCAGTGATATCTCTGTCTAGGACTGGACGATTTGTTGTTGCACCTGTGCTCTGACTTGCACTAGCATCATCGTACATTGTCTCATTCTGGCGACCTGTTGTGGTGCCTTTTGCAGCCGCGCTATCACCATGGAACAAGTAGTTCGATGAATTTGGGTCAAGAGCACCGGCAGGTGCCTCGTCTACCATGCGTCCAAAGTGTTCCAAATCGTTCTGTAGTGCCTTCTCGAAGCGACTTCCAACACCGAGGTTCTCACCGATGTCACCAAGCACGCCTGCTGGTGGGTTGTAGTTGATATAGACATCAACCTTTGTCTGATCCGAGTTAATTGGCTGGAAGGTCACTTTTCCGAAATTCTCTACACCGCTAGTCGAACGCCAGCCGATCTGCTGATCTGGAATCCAGTTCTCGTTTACTGCGTCCCACTCTTGACGACCAACAACATCGGCTACCCAGTGGCTGCGCTGATCGTCATGATATGTTACTTCTTTTACAAAGCTCATGAACTTAGGAAAGTCGTTAAAGTGTGTAAACAGTGTGTACACCTGATGTACAGGAGCATTTACTGCTACAGAGGCGTGATGTGATGCATACTCTGCCATGATATATTCCTTCCTTCTCACTTTCAATGACACGTAATGTGCAAACGCTACTCGTACAAGGAGCATATTATATGTGGCGCAATTGCTCTAAGCATTGTTCCATTTGTGTTTGTTCACTAACCACCTGTACATACCCTACTAACCTTACCATGCGTTTTTGTGCAAAGTCAATAAATAAAAACACTACAATATGCATTCTAAGCGATTTTTTATGTTCCTATGCAAAAAGCAGTGCTTTTGTTAACAACAATAGGAATGTTGGTATCCCCGTTTTGGCGTTTTGGCGCATCTAGTGTATTATAGTCGTAGGAATAAACCAAGTCATACATCTAAAAGCTGCCTCAGAAAATGAGTATCTTCTTTTGTAACAAAACTTTGTTCATAATCGTAATGAGCAATAGGAGTACAGAAGGAGCGCGTAGTTTTCTGGTGGAATATCATTCACATAGATCGTGTTTTCGCAATTGACAGAAGGTTCCTAGAGTATTAAGGGGTATCACAAACATGTCAGCAGCAACTACAGAAAACAAGTTGAATCGCGCCCTGGAACTGATTGGTGGAGCTATCGATCCAGAGATAGCTGAAACATATCCATCACTCGAAGCTCGTATTCTTGCACAAGCCCTAGAAAATGTTGAACTAGCAGAGCGTCGCCTGCACGAAATTCAGAAGATTGTTGGAGAGATTAGCGAGGTTCTCGTCTAAGCAGAAGGAATCTATACGGATTCTTCGTTCTGTTTCTTTCCTCGCTTTCTCGTTACAGCTTGCCTATTTTTCCTCTAAGATCGGGTGCTATGAATTCTTTCAGGCAGAAATGAGTTTCAACGATGAATCTCTCCCCTTCTTGGTCTTATAGCCTTACCTATTATGCGTACACATAGGTTTTTCGTTTGCTCATTGTGCCTTCCTCGGCGTACAATAAAGGCATGTATGCATTACGATCACTACAAACATACCTAAACAAGCGCAAGATCGCTATCATCATCGGCTTCTTTTTTGTGGTTGCGGCAAATCTGACAGCCCTACTCTTGCCCTACCTCATCCGCCTGGCAGTAGACAGTTTACGTACTCGTGTGGACACAGGACTCTTGCTTCGCTATGGCTTGTTCATCGCTGGGGCCGGACTGCTACAGGCTGTCCTTTCATTTTATGGACGTTTCTTTCCGTCAAAGGCATCACGTGAGATTGAATACGAGTTGCGAGGAAACCTTTTCAAGCATTTTGAGAAGCTTGAACTGAATTATTTCCAGCACAATAAAGTGGGTGATCTTGTCGCACGGGCCACAAATGACCTGTCTATGGTTCGTGCTATGCTAGGTCCTGGTATCTCTAACCTTATGAACACTACGGTTGCGCTTGTTGCCACAATTGGTATCATGCTCACCATAGATATACAATTGACACTATACGCAGCAGTCATTCTACCACTCATCACCGTCGTTTTCCTGATTGTCGGAGGTCGAATCGAACGTAGCTACAAGCGTGTGCAAGATCAATTTGGTGAAGTATCGGCTCATGCACAGGAAAACTTCTCTGGCATTCGTATTGTAAAAGCGTACACACAGGAAGATCATGAACTAGCGTCATTCCGCGAGGCGAATCGTGAATATATGCAAAGAAGTATCAGTTATGCCCGCTACAACTCGTTCTTGTGGCCTTCGATGTTCTTTCTTGCCGGTCTTGCCTCTGTTGTCTTGTTGTGGCGTGGCGGTGTTGACGTGATTAATGGGCGTATCACCCTTGGGCAGTTGGTACAGTTTACTAGCTACCTGGCTCTGTTGACATGGCCCATGATCGCTTTTGGATGGGTCGTAAACCTTTTCCAGCAAGGTACAGCGTCGATGAAGCGTATCAACGAAGTTATGGATCACAAGCCACACATTGCGTCTCCTGAAACATCACCAACGCCACAAAAAACACATATTGACGGTGATGTTGAGTTTCGTCATGTGCGCTTCTCCTATGGTGAACATGAGGTTTTGCATGATATCAACATCAGAGTCAAAGCAGGTTCCTCGCTGGCTATTGTAGGTCCAACCGGTTCTGGTAAATCAACGCTTGTAAACCTGTTGCCACGCTTGTTCGACGCAACACAGGGACAGGTACTCGTAGATGGTATCAATGTGCGCGCGTTGCCTCTGGAGGTGTTGCGTAGACAAATTGGCTACGTACCACAAGAGACATTTCTTTTTTCTGTGCCGCTTACCGAAAACATCGCGTTTGGCGTAGAGACGTTGAGCGAGGATCAACTACAGCATTCCCTGGAAGCCTCGCAACTGGCGAAGGACGTGATAGACTTTCCAGAAGGCATCGCCACGATGATTGGCGAACGCGGCGTCACGCTTTCCGGTGGACAAAAACAACGTGCTGCTCTTGCACGCGCCGTTGCGAAGGAGCCGTCGATTCTCGTTCTCGATGATGCTATGTCAAGTGTTGATACACATACCGAAGCGGAAATTCTACACCACCTACGCGACGTAATGCAAGGACGAACGACAATCATTATTTCTCATCGTTGCTCTACTATCAAAAATCTCGAACATATCGTTGTCTTGGATGAGGGGCGCATTGTTGAAGAGGGGACGCATATCTCCCTGTTACAGATGCAGGGACTGTACGCGGAGATGTATCGTAGGCAGCTTATTGGCGAAGAATTAGAGGATACTACCGATCATGGCGACGTTTTTTCAGGAAGATGACATCATTGGCAAGGCGTATGACGCACGTATTGTACGCCGCCTGCTTACATACGTGCGTCCGTATATGCGTCTAGCAGTTATCGCTCTCATTCTCTTATTTATTGTCTCTCTTTTAGACCTTGTTGGACCGGCTCTCACAGGCTATGGTATCGACCACTATGTTGCACCGAATAGTCTGCACATGAGTGCAGCAGAGCGCGGCTATGGCATTCTATGGGTTGCGCTTGCCTTTCTTGCTGTCCTGCTTGTAGGCTTGATACTACGCTATCTGCACCTGCTTCTGTTGAATATTGTGGGGCAGCGCATCATGTTTGATCTGCGATCACAAATGTTCGATCACTTGCAGCGGCTCTCTCTGTCTTACTTTGACCACAACCCGGTCGGCAGACTAATGACACGTTTGACGAATGACGTTGATGCGCTAAACGAGATGTTCACATCTGGCGCAATTTCCATCCTCGGCGACATTCTCACACTCATTGGGGTTGCCATTGCCCTGCTCATCATCAACTGGCAACTTGCTCTCGTCACATTTGTTGTGCTGCCTCCACTGTATTGGGTGGGATCATACTTCCGTGTTGCCATGCGTGACAATTTCCGCGCCATTCGTGTACGTCTTGCACGTATCAACGCCTACGCTGCTGAAAACATCGCAGGTATGTCGATCGTGCAACTGTTCAACCGCGAACAACGCAACTTCGAGCGCTTTGACGCATTAAATACCGACTACCTTGACCAGAATGTGCGTTCTCTGCTCTACTTTTTCCTGTTTAGCTCTGTCACCACCTTCTTGAGCGCGGTTGCCGTTGGCCTTATCATCTGGTACGGTGGTGGACGTATTCTTGTCGGTGCATTGACGCTAGGCGCAATTGTCGCGTATCTCCAATATGTAGACCGTTTCTTCTTGCCCGTTCGTGACCTCGCCGAAAAATACAACATTTTGCAATCTGCTATGGCAAGCTCTGAACGCATCTTCAAGATTATTGATGAACCTATAGCAGTACAAGACCCAGGGCAACCACGCTCGCTGGAAAAGGTGCATGGCGAAATCGAGTTTAAGGACGTTTGGTTCGCCTACAATCCAGGCGAGTGGGTGCTCAAGGGCATCTCATTTAAGATACGTCCCGGTGAACGTGTTGCATTCATCGGCGCTACTGGTGCTGGTAAAACATCGCTGATCAGCCTTGTCTCGCGCTTCTATGATATACAAAAAGGCGAAATTTTGATTGATGGTGTCAATGTACGCGATGTACAACAACAAGACCTGCGTCGACATGTGGGAGCCGTGTTGCAAGACCCGTTTATCTTTTCCGGTACAATCGCAAGCAACATTCGCCTACATGAAGAAAGTATCACCGATGAGCAGATACGGCAGGCGGCAGAATATGTCAACGCTGCTCATTTCATCGAACAGTTACCAAATAAGTATAACGAAGAGATACGTGAGCGTGGCGCAGGTCTATCTGTTGGACAAAAGCAACTGCTAGCCTTTGCACGTGCTATTGCCTTTAACCCCGAAATTCTGTTGATTCTCGACGAAGCAACATCAAGTGTGGACACCGAGACAGAGGTATTAATTCAAGATGCACTTAACAAGCTCATGCTCAACCGTACCTCAATCGTCATTGCCCACCGGCTCTCGACTATTCGCAATGTAGACCGTATCATCGTGATGCACAAAGGGCGTATCGTAGAGCAGGGTAGTCACGACGAGTTGTTACACCGTCAAGGTATGTACAAGCGTCTATACGAATTCCAATACGCTCAATAGAGGAAGAAATACTAACTTACTATCTCACCAAATAATCACATAATCAATTTGTCAAACAGCATCATTGCGCCCGCGGACGAGCGAAGCAATGTGCGAGTCCCGATGCCACGATTACATTGTCAAATAGCAGTATCACGCCCTCATCAGCAATAAACAGCGACGAGGGCGTGATACTTTGGTTTCTACAAGACAATTACATAGCACAAGTCAAATCTAATTCTGGATCGCGCGGCTCCTCTATGGGTAATACTTGTATATCCTCACCATAGTCCTCGGGGTGGTCAAGTGCATTTTGAATGATCCGCTCGACATCTGCAAGGCTGTTGATACGTACAAGTTCATTGCGAATACGCTTGGCACCAGGAAAGTGACCAAGATACCAACCCATGTGTTTGCGTAACTCGATATAGTGATCTTCCCCTTTGAGCTTCGCATGAACACGTGCATGTTCAAGTGCCATGTAGAGCCGTTCCTCGCGTGTTGGCAACACGTCAGGGAGGTCTTCAGGTGTAGGATTGATACCGGCATTCAAAAGCTGCTTGAGTGTCTCTCTTTTCCGAAACAGCCAGGGATTTCCATAACTTGCACGTCCAATCAATACGCCATTCACACCTGATGTGCGAATACGTTGCGCTGCCTGGTACAGTGTATGAATATCGCCATTGCCCAGAATAAGCGTATCAGTTTTACGCACAATCTCGGCTGCCGAAGCGATCGCGTCCCAGTCCGCCTCGCCCTTGTAGTGTTGTACCAGAGTACGCCCATGAATTGAGATATTGGCAGGCTCTAGTTCGAGCAAGTCTTGTACCCAATCGGTAATAATAACTCTATCGTATCCTAGACGCGTCTTGACTGAAACTGGAAGCAAGCGGCGCTCAATCTTTGCCGTATCGCCCCAGATGCGTACACGATCTTCATTCATCTGACGAATGCGTTGAATGCGCGCTGGCTCCATGTCCAGGTCTTCGAGGGTGTGTCCATTGGCCCAATCGCGGACACCCTGCTGTGTTGCGCGAATAATCTCTTTTGCCGTATCCGGCACGCGAATAAGCGCCGCACCACCACCCTTGTTCGCGACAGCGCTCGCAGGACACCCCATGTTGATATCAACGCCATCGAAGCCTAACTCACAGACGACATGCGCTGCTTTATAAAAGTAGTCTGGGCGGCACCCAAAGATCTGCGCCACCACCGGGCGTTCCGCTGACGTATAGAGGAAGTCGCGGAAGATGCGGTCACTGCCACGCCAGAGTCCCTCAACATTAGTAAATTCGGTAAGAACAATATCAGGGTGTCCGTAGAGACCATGCATTGTGCGGCATGGTGCATCTGTGACACCATCCATCGGTGCTAGTCCAATAATAGGTTGTGGTAAGGTATTCCAAAAAGATGTAGGCTTCATAGGTATATATTCTCTCGCATGTCAGAAATGAGGCAACAGATATTTGAGTGTTTCGTAATGTTTTTGTCGTGTAATGTTTATATCATATCAGCATGTTTTAAGCAAGCCTTGATATTGGGAGACACAGGGTTATTTAAACGTCAGATGAGCAGGCGACCACAAAGGTGCACCCCTACGCATCAAGGTAAGTTGGGAACATGACAGGGGCAAGCCCAGTGACTCCAACTCACCCATGAAATGACTCTGGGGGCGACATAACAGGGACAAGCCCTGTCACTCCGAGAGACGGACGCGTGGCAAGCCACGCCGTGGCCTCTCGTGGAGAGGAGTGACAGGGCTTGTCCCTGTTATGTCGCTTCCACAGACACTTCATGGGTGAGTTGGAGTCTATGGAGCAAGCCCTGTCACGAGCTACTATGTTTTCCCGCGTCAAAAAACACTTAGATCGCGCCAGCGCCAGTATCTGGTGAAACCTCTGCTTTGTGTGTTTCTTCGGTTTCTACGTGTCCACCAAACTGGAAACGCATGGCGGACAAGATTTTATTGGCGAAGTCGTCCTGACCACGTGAACTGAAGCGTTCAAAGAGTGCCGCCGTCAACACATGAGCTGGCACACCCTCGTCGATAGCCGCTGCGATTGTCCAGCGACCTTCACCAGAGTCGGCAACACGACCCTTAAAGTTTTCGAGCTTAGGACTTTCGAGGAACGCACTGGCTGTGAGGTCAAGCAACCATGAGCCAATAACGCTCCCACGACGCCACAGTTCGGTAATTTCAGGCAGATTCATGTCGTACTTATAGTATTCTGGGCTAGCAATTGGTGCTGTTTCAGCATCAATTGTTTGTGTGTCTTTACCAACATTCGCAAAGTGCAGAATGTTGAGTCCCTCAGCATAAGCCGCCATGATACCGTACTCAATGCCATTATGAACCATCTTTACAAAGTGGCCCGCACCATGTGGCCCACAGTGCAGATAGCCTTGCTCGGCTGTACTTCCTTGAATATTTTCACGTCCAACTGTGCGCTCCACCGCGCCAACACCAGGGGCGAGAGTAGAAAAGATTGGGTCGAGACGCTTAACGACTTCATCCTCGCCACCAATCATCTGACAATAGCCGCGCTCCAAGCCCCATACACCACCGCTTGTACCAACATCGAGATAGTGGATGCCAAACTCTTGAAGCGTTTTGGCTCGGCGAATATCGTCATGATAGTATGAGTTACCACCATCGATGATCACATCATCCTTTGCAAGAAGCGGAATAAGTACCTCTAGGGTTGCATCAACCGAGGCGGCTGGTACCATCAACCAGATTGCGCGTGGCTGCGCAAGTTGCTTCACAAGCTCTTCTAATGATGTTGTGCCTTTGGTAATCGCTCCATCTTTCAATGCACCCTGTACAGTACTATCACGACGTGCGGAACCAATAACAGTATGGCCGTTGCGAAGGAGCCGCTTCGCCATGTTCGCACCCATACGACCCAGGCCAATCAATCCAAGTTCCATTATAGAAATCCTTTCTCATTGCTGCTATTTAGTACGAGGTGAGGCACTCATTCTGTGTCTCTTATGTGTATCACGTTTTACACGAGCAAACCGTCCTGTACGAGACTATTATAGCCCCAAATTCAGCAGCCCGTGTTCTCATATTCCACCTCCTGGTTATATTGCGAGAGAGATCTCCATCGTTCCGGGGGAGGCAGGGAGACCGCAAGGGTCTCCCCTCCTTCTTTGTGGAACCTTACGTGGAGGGGAGACCCTTGCGGTCTCCCTGCATTTTCATCAGTTTCCCGGGAAGGATAGAGACTCTTTACGCTGCCTCGTACTCTCCTGCGTTACTGGCAATCTCTATCATCACTGGTGCTAGATGACGAATACACAAACCTTTCTCCGCAGCATCAACAATAACTGCATCACCAGGCACACACGTCCCCTGCAAAATTGTCTCCGCTAGCATATCTTCTAGCATACGCTGTACAGTACGGCGCAATGGACGGGCTCCATACACAGGATCATAGCCATGTCTTACCAGTGAGCTGCGTGCCTCAGTGCTCACCTCCAGCGTAATAGATTGCTCCGCAAGGCGTTTTTGCGTTTCCGCAATCAGTATATCGACGATCTCGTGGAGGTGCGCCTGCTCCAACGCGTGGAAAAACACGATCTCGTCAATACGGTTGAGCAGCTCTGGCTTAAACATCTCTTTCAATGCTGGCGTAACCGTAGCACGCATTCGCTCGTGAGCCACTGCCGCCGCCTCTTCTTTGCTACGACGATGCGTCGTAAATGCCATCTCGTGTGTTTGCATCTGTGCTGTTCCCACATTAGAGGTCATAATCACAAGCGTATTGCGGAAGTCTACCGTTTGCCCATGTGTGTCAGTGAGGCATCCGTCATCAAGGATTTGCAACAGCAGATCAAAAATCTTTGGATGTGCCTTCTCGATTTCATCGAACAGAACAACACTATACGGACGACGACGTACCGCCTCGGTTAATTGACCCGCACTATCATGACCAATATATCCTGGAGGCGAACCAATGAGGCGCGAAACGGTGTGATGCTCCATAAACTCAGACATGTCAAGTTTGAGCATCGCGCTCTCATCATCAAAGAGTGTTCTAGCTAACGCACGCGCTAGTTCGGTTTTGCCAACTCCAGTCGGGCCGACAAAAAGGAATGAGCCAATAGGACGGTGAGTGTCACGCAGATTTGTTCGTGAACGTCGTACTGCCTTCGCGACAGCTTGCACTGCCTCGTGCTGTCCAATAACGCGCTTATGGAGTTCCTCTTCCAGTGTAAGCAAGTGGTGTGCCTCTTCTGCCGCGATCTGTACTACCGGAATACCCGTCCACTTTGCCACGACCTCGGCAATTTGTTGCTTGCCCACTACTGAGAGATGTTCCTGCTGCTGAGCGTACCATGTATATTCGAGTGTTTGCAGTTTCTGGTGCAGACGTAATTCATGTGTACGATGTAGTGAGGCTAGCGCAAAATTATGCTGATGAATCTCATGCTCTTTGTCGCGCTGTACTACAATAATTTCGTCACGTATCCGTCGGATTTCCTCCGGTATCATAGTGCGCTGAACACCGATATGTGCGGCTGCCTCATCTATCAAGTCAATAGATTTGTCAGGCTGAAAACGACCTTGGATGTAGCGAGAAGACATGTGTATCGCTGTTACTAATGCCTCATCACTGATCGTAACATGATGAAACGCTTCGTAACGTGAACGTAACCCGCGTAGAATCTCCTGTGTCTCCTGCGCGTTTGTCTCACGTACCTGTATGGGTTGAAATCTTCGTTCTAGTGCAGTATCGACTTCTACCGTTTTACGATATTCGTCATAGGATGTGGCTCCAATACACTGAAACTCGCCACGGGCCAGCATGGGTTTGAAGAGATTCGCCGCATCTATCGAGCCTTCCGCAACACCGCTGCTCATCAGCGTATGCAGTTCATCAATGACGAGAATAATGCCTTTGTCGGCGAGAATCTCCTGCATGATTTTCTTGAGCCGCTCTTCATAGTCGCCGCGATACTTTGTGCCAACGGTAAGCATCGCAACGTCAAGTGCGACAACGCGCCTATTGCACAGATTGTCAGGTACCTTACCATCGAGGATGCGTTGGGCCAATCCTTCAGCAATAGCAGTTTTTCCAACACCAGCAGGACCGAGTAATACAGGATTGTTCTTCGAGCGACGCGAAAGAATTTGCATCGTGCGCTCTAACTCATCCTCGCGCCCAATCATAGGATCAAGAGTACCTGCAATAGCGGCAGCCGTAAGGTCACGGCTCACCTGATTCAGCGTAGGCGTTACATCGTAGCGAGCCTGATACTGCTTCGAGTACAGCAGCTGTTCAGGCCCTATAGTCGTCATGGTCGCTAGCTGTTGATGTATCGCCTCTACAGACATATTGAAACTTCTCAAAACTCCTGCGGCAACGCCGTTGACATCAACAAAGATACCAAGCAGAAGATGCTCAACGCCAATCAACTCACTTGCAGTTCTAGCTGCCTCTATCTCCGCATTTGTAATACTATGGCGAGCAGCAGGGTTCAATGCAGGCTCAGTGACATACGCTCTCGTGCCACGTCCCATAACAAATTCTACTGCCTGCGCAACGCGCATCGTGCTAACGTGAAGTGATACAAATAAGCTCTCGATTAGTATGTCATTTAACTTAAGTAATCCCAGCAATAAGTGTTCTGGCCCAACTGATCTATGTCTAAGACGTACTGCCTCTTCGCGTGCGTATGCAAACGCCTGGCGTGTTTCTGCCGTATACTTGTTCGGTGCACCCACGGTCCCGCTCCTTCTACAATAACACAGTTTCCTTACTCTTACCTCACTCCAACATACCTCTGTGTTTCTACTCTTTATGTATCGGGAAAGAAGCGTTTTCAGGCAGGGTAAAGAGACGTGTCGTATAGAAATGCGTGCCAAAAGTCCCTTGCAATGGGTCTATAGGGCGACAATGATTAGGCTATGTCACTACTAGTGCAAGATTGTCTCTTCTGGCGTTTTTAACAGAAGAGCGGCTCCAACAATAGGAGCATTTTCGCCGAGGAGCGCGAGACGAAGCGTGAGTGTTGTACCATTCAACTTTTCATTGACAGAATGCTGTATACGTTCTAGCAAAAAAGGGTGCGAGAGAATAATACCTCCGCTTACCGCAAGCGTCTCCACCTTTGTCAGTTGAGCGAGATTGACGAGGCCAAGCGCTAGCTTCTCGCTAAACGTTTCCCAGAAAGCCATATCCGTGACCTGTGTAAGTGGCTTGCCCAAACGTAACTCTAATTGCTTGCCACCTGTGAATGTTTCCAGGCATCCCACCTGCCCACACAGGCAATGGAGCGTGTTGCCATCAAGAAGCTGATGTCCAATTTCAATAGAAATTGTCAGCCTCATCTCAGCCTTTTGTAGATATATGGCCGCACCTGTACCTGTCGAGAGGGTGAGATAAGCGCAGCGCTCATCATGTTGAATACTCCCAAACATTTTCTCGCCCAACAACCCGCAGACCGTATCATGCGCCAACCGTATAGGACAACCAAAACGGTTCTCAAGGTCCTGCGCAAATGGCTTCCCAATGTAATCAGGTACATTCGGTCCAAAGATCACTGAGCGTCCATCCTTCGCAATCCGTGCACCAATAGAGACACCGATGCCAGCAATATGCTGTACGTCCTGGAGTGCTGTTAGAATGTGTTGTATTTGCGACCCGTAGCTAGAAAACGTGGGGAAGCGAGCAATAATACTGCTGTGAGGAGTCGCAAGTGATTGAAAGAGGGCAATGCGTGTATTGGTGCCACCTATATCTATGCCTACATATACAGAGGTAGTATTCCCCATTGTCACATCCTCAGGCGTGTATGGACTCGAAGAAATCGCACACAAGCAAAAAAATGTCGGAGTGGTGTAGATACCACTCCGACAAAAGAAAAGGCGTACCCGATAGGGATCGAACCTACGGCCTATAGATCCGCAATCTATCGCTCTATCCACTGAGCTACGGGTACAAACAAGTGTGAAAGTCGTTACTCCGTCCTTCACTGTAGAAATATACTATCAGATCATTAGGGATTTGTCAAGATATTTGGCGAAGGAGAACAGGGCTGTTGCAAAGTTCGTTGAAGCCGACAGTGGTGGCATGACAGGGACAAGCCCCATGACAGGGACAAGCCCTGTCACTCCTCTACGATGGACGCAACAGCCCTGCTTGAGAAAAGTTTCTTATCTCTTTTTCTCAAGCAACCCTTTAATTAGCTAGGACGCCAAAAATCTAGGATGTACTCAAACGTAGTACCCATTGTGATATAGTTGTTAGGCCAACCAAAGATGCCCGCATTATTTACAATTTTCATACGATCCCAAATAATAATGTTCCGTAACTCAAAGCCAACTAAACATAAAGCGTCAATTAACATTATATGAAGCGTAATTCGTTTATTGTCAAACCAGATATCAGCAATATTGACAATGCAATGCCCTGTTACTTTTAACAGAGGTAGAAGAGTAGCAAATATCTCTATGATAGATTTTTTATAGTCTTCTACTGGTAGCGTTCCTAAATCTTCTTTCTGTTGACTATACTGTTCTATCTTTAAGTATTGCTCATTTTTCCTTACATCACTACGAAGGCTTTTATTTTGACGTTTTCTGTTCAGCAAGTTAGCATAGGGCGGTGATGTAATGATACTTGTAACACTCTGTGGTTTTACATAGTTAGCTATATGATGAGCATCTTCTAAGATGGCGAGTTGTCTTGTCTGCCCAAAGAGCGAAGGTTGGTTTAAACGCTCCTGTGCAAGAGCAATGTAATCGGCATTAATGTCAAAGCCGATAGCATTTCTATGTGCGTCTCGTGCTGCGAGAAGTGTTGTGCCGCTACCAACAAACGGGTCTAGTATTAGTTCTCCCTCATGTGAGAACAACTCTATGCATCGTCTGGCGAGAGCGATAGGATAGGTTGCAGGATGTTTTGTTTTGTCTCGTATATCCCGATGTTCGTAGGTAAATTGCCATACACCCATCTGGTATTTGAGCCATTCTTTAGGTGTCAGGCAGTTACAAGACCTCTGCCACGAAATAGAAAAATCCTCAGAATGTATGCTCAATGGTGTTATCCACTTCTAAAATCTACTACGGTTGTTTATTGTTTAAGTCAGCCTTATATCTACCATCCATGTAAAGTACCGTCGCTATGTCTTCGAGCACACGTCGCTTGTCTTCTGGAAGATCAAGATATACTTGTAGCAATGAGTCAAGGCGAGTTCCTTCGACATCTGCATAAGATGCTGCAATAAGTTCGGCAAGTGGAATATTGAGAACAATTGCCAGGCGTCGTAATGTATCGAGTTTGGGTTGCTGATACTCATGCAACCATGCATAGCACGTTTGGCGTTGCACTCCAACAACAGACGCCAATGCTTGTATGCTTATGTTGCGTTCCGCCATGACGGAATAAAGAAGTTCCGCTAGTTTTCCCTGTTTTACACCACTCACCATGTCCATATAGTACATGAGAGGAATGTAATGGTAAGTATGTGTTATCCGTAGTGTGCATATAACAAATACTAGGAAACCATATGCAGCAACGACGCATAACCTATAGTCGGAATGTCATGTTTCTCTTTTATACTTTGTGTAGCTTAAGACATATTCAACATACATTGATAGGAGAGATTACGTGATCGACGAAAGTTATGTACAAACAAACTCTTTGCTCAAACATGCCAATGGTGAACCATTCTCATATGCATCGGGGCGGCGCAACTCATTGTTGGTGGACATTCTTGAGGTGCTGGTACCGTATCGCGTACCAAATAGTGTGTTGCTCTATGTGCAAGACAGGGTGAACAGTCTCTTTATTTATGAGCGTGAGGTCTTGGAGCAGTTAGGGGTGTCACGTGTCTTCGGTAATCAGTTGGCAGATATTATATTGTACCAACCGGAGCGTAACAGGCTGTATTTAGTCTACACCATCAACCGATTTGGACCTTTATACAAGCAGCGTAAGGATGAGACAGAAATGTTGCTCAAGCAGTGTAGCGCGGAACGTATGTATGTTTCTGTGGTTTACAATCGTTCCGACTATGGACACTATGCGCCATTTATCGCGTGGGGTTCTCAGGTGTGGATGGCACAAATACCAGATCATGTTGTATGCCATGTATAACATGATGTGATTGTGGACATGACAGGGGGCGGCATGACAGGGGCAAGCCCATAAGCGTTAACTTAATACGAAAAACCCATCTTCCGTCGAGCCAAGGCACTCACAAGGGGATGCCTTTCAACAGGAGGGTTTTTAAGAATGTATGAATTGCTTGTAGGGACCGATGTATCACGTCCTGGTAAACATGTTGATTGCTCACCAGGACGTGATACATCGGTCCCTACAGACGTTTCTTCTCATCCATCTCTCTCTTTTGAAAAACCCTCCTGTTGAAAGGCATCCCCTTGTGGGTGCCCTGGTCCCCATTCGACCCTTAAGTTAACGCCAATGGGGCTTGCCCCTGTCATGTTCCCTTTGCCCATGTCATACCCATAATCATCTCACACCTCAACCGTTCCGTTGCGCCATGTATCTACTGCTTTTTTCACGTTCTGAATGTAGGCACTTTCGTTGTTATTGTCTGAGTTTGGTGCATACACGGGAATAATCTGATCGACGGTAGATAGCCCCCATTGCCCGACGTACAAATTGGCTATGAGTCTATACCAATCATCAATGCCTTCTTCCCAGGAATGGTAGAGATGATAGCCGCCATACTGCGGATACCCAGTTGTTGCACGAATATTACCAAGTGAGTGCGTTACTTTTGCAACACCCTGTGTCCCAAAAGTGCTTTCCTGCATGAAAAAGGCTAGAGCAAAAGCAGGGTCAATATTGTACTTCACGCCATCGTCGTAGAGTACCTTCCCCTTACCTACTGCTGGTGAGCCATAGTGCTCTAAAACGTGATCGATAAACGTTTCGTTAACCGTTGGAGAGCCTACAACCGTATATCCTCCCGCTTGTGGTGCGGTAAATATGACGCCTCCTTTTGATACGTGAATGGTGGTGGTGAATATCCAGGCGAGAGAGAAGCCTATCACAATAGCTATCAGTGCATAATAGACCATAGGCAGGTCTGTTCTCAAATAGTGTCGTAACAGTGCTGACCTGTATCTGCGTCGTCGAAATGCTTTTGGCATACGAGCCTTTCTACGGGAACGTAATCGCTCCCAATAGTTACTGTACTACAGGTAATACGCACATACTCCCTGTCGGGTTAACAAATATCCTCCCGTCTGAGATATAATATCAGAAGTGTTGTTCAAAGGAGAGCAAGCTGTAGGTACTATCGCGAAAGGGATTATACATATCATGACAACAACCGCTGAACCGAAAGTGCAAATGCCTTCTGCCTCCGACCTGTATAACATAGAGCACTTACTTTCTGAGGAAGAGCGGATGGTACGCGACACCGTACGCCAATTTGTTCGAGAGCGCGTGCTTCCCATCATCGGTGGGCATTTTGAGGCAGGCACCTTTCCGCGCGACCTCATTCCCCAAGTCGCCGAGCTTGGTCTTCTAGGTATGCATCTACAAGGCTATGGCTGTGCTGGTTTGAGTGCTGTCTGTTATGGTCTTGCTTGCCAGGAGTTAGAAGCTGGTGATAGTGGTCTACGCTCTTTTGTCTCCGTACAAGGGTCATTGGCAATGTACCCAATTCATGCTTTTGGTTCAGAAGAGCAGAAGCAGCGTTGGTTACCTGGCATGGCAAAGGGTGAGCTTATTGGCTGCTTTGGCCTCACCGAACCTGATTTTGGTAGTGACGCAGCCGGTATGATAACGTCAGCGCGACGTGATGGTGACTCCTATGTACTAAACGGTGCGAAAATGTGGATTACCAATGGTAGCATTGCTGATGTTGCAGTCGTCTGGGCAAAGGCCGAGGACGGTGTACGCGGCTTCCTGGTAGAGCGTGGCATGCCTGGTTTTAGCACCAACGATATTCACCATAAACTCTCACTACGCGCATCTATTACCTCAGAACTGCATTTTGACGAGTGTCGCGTCCCCGCTACAAACATGCTACCAAATGTGCGTGGTATGCGTGGACCACTCTCGTGTCTCAATGAAGCGCGGTTTGGTATTGCCTGGGGCGCAACTGGTGCCGCACGCGCGTGTTACGAAATGGCGCTTGAGTATGCCAAAACGCGCATACAGTTCAAAAAGCCTATTGCCAGCTTCCAACTTGTGCAGCAGAAATTGGCAATCATGGCGACAGAATTGACTAAGAGCCAACTCCTCGCGCTACAATTAGGGCGTCTCAAAGATGAAGGTTTGCTTCATTCCGTCCAAATCTCTGTAGCCAAGCGCAACAATGTACGTGAGGCTATTAAGACAGCACGCGAGGCCCGAACAGTACTCGGCGCAAACGGTATCACGCTAGAATATCCGATTAGCCGCCATATGAACAACCTGGAATCGGTCTTCACTTATGAGGGTACAGATGATATTCACACCTTGATTATCGGTCAAGCTATAACCGGTATCAACGCATTCGCTTAGCGCATTCCTCTACGATGGACGCAAGGGCGTGGCGGAGCCACGCGACTCCGAGGAGAGGAGTGAGAGGGCTTGTCCCTGTCATGCCAACGCTGTCGGCTTCACCGAACTTTGCAAGCGCGATGAGTCAAAGACTCAGAGAAGATGATGAAAGTCGATTTCACGGGCATTTTTATACACTTCGGGAGACTTTCGAAGGAACAGCCCTGGCGCATTCCTGGAAAAGCATTGTAGGAACTGATGCATCATGTTCTCATATAGCAAAATAGGAGATGATGCGTTACTCTCTACTACGTATAGTGACGAAAAATGGGGGATCATGATGGCTTATTCGTCCAAGTCAGAACTCGCAGAGAGAATTCGTCATATTGAAAATAACGTCATACCGTACTTTCCCTATGGAAGTCAGAGACCTGAACATAGGACAATTGCGGACCATATGGCGTACCACAAAACACCAGGGATAAGCGTTGCAGTGACTAATAATGGTGAACTCGAATGGGCAAAGGGTTACGGTGTACTTGAAAGTGGAAGTTTAGCTCCAGTTACGACTGAAACTATCTTTCAGGTCTGTTCCATTAGTAAACACGTAGCTATGGCTGGTGTTTTAAGGTTGATACAAGATGGTGTACTTGCTCTGGATGAGGATGTTAACAAATATCTTGTTTCATGGAAAGTACCTGCTAATGGCACCTGGCAACCTGGAGTAACATTACGTCAACTTTTAGGTCATACGGCTGGCTTAATTTATAACTGGTATCGTGGATTTCGTCATGATGAACCAATTCCGACGCTTCTTCAAGTATTAGAAGGGCGACCTCCAGCAAACACTCCACCTGTACACGTGGTAACGCTTCCTGGTAGTCAGTTTCGTTATTCTGGAAGTCACTACTCAGTAATCCAGCAAATAATGATCGATGTCACTGGCAAGCCTTTTCCTGAACTGATGCGTGAGTTAGTCTTTGAGCCACTTGACATGAGCAACAGTAGCTACGATCAGTCATATCCTAATACTCGGTTACAATCCACCGCCGTAGGCCATTATATCGATGGAGAACCTATATACGGCAAATGGCGTGTGATTCCTGAAATGGCTGGGGCTGGCCTTTGGACCACAGCATCTGACCTAGCGCGACTCGCTTGCGAAATTCAACGAGCACATGTAGGCAAACAAACGGTATTTCTTAAAAAAGCTATTGTGGACGAAGCACTGACACCACAGATAAGCGAGTCCTGGGGATTAGGTGTTGCACTAGAAGGTACAGGTACATCGCAGCGCTTCGGACATAGTGGAGACAACATTGGTTACAAATGCGCATCAACAACATATGTAAAGCATGGCATGGGCGCTGTCATACTAAGCAATGCTGATGATGGCAATACTGTAGTATTGGACCTTTTACGTACCATAGCACAAGCATATAACTGGCCTGACTACATTTCGTTGCATACAGCTATTGCAGTTGACCCGCATGTCTATGATGTCTACGTTGGTGAGTACAAGACGCAATTTGGTGTTTCCCTTACCGTTGATAGGAAAGAGAATGATTTGTTTTTAGCGGTAGCAAGACAACAACCAATAAAACTTCAGCCATCTTCTGAAACGACGTTTTTTGCTGATGTAGTGAACAGCGAAATAAAATTTGTGAAGAGTCAAACTGATGGAACAATTTCATTACTCTTGAAGCAAGAAGAACAGGAGATACCTGCGAAGAAGATAGGTATTTAGAACAAGGAGACCCTAAAGGTCTCCCTGCTCATTTACTGCATGACACTGACGGGCCTAAATTCCCTCCATAACTGGTCACTTTCCAAATATTGGACGCCTCTATATCTTGTTGCAGAGTGAGACGTAATTGATATGGTGTAGGTACTTTTTCTCGTGCTACGGTGTAAGTGTAGCTCTGTGTGTTCCCTTGCACAACAGCACTATTAGCAACCTCTGTATAGCTTTTCATAGCGCCATAACATACATCGTCATGCCGTGCTTGATTTTCAAATTGCTCTAGCGTGAGTTGCATCGTCACAGCCCCACCCAGATTTTTGTATGCTCCTTCATAATCGTGTTTAACGACAGAAGATAGAAAAGCATTGGCCGTTGTTGCTGCGCCAGAGGTTGCACCTAGACTGCTAAGAAAATTAGAGCCGAGAGAATAGCCAAATAGACAGGCTCCAATCGTACATAAGAGAAGCACTCCGCCTAAGATAAGCAGCCCTCGTCCCAATCCCTTTGGTGGCTTCCTTTTAGGACGAGCTACCCGTGGTGTTTGCGGGAGTTGCTCAACCCGATTCATGCCAGGAGGGCGCTGAGGAGGAGTACGAAGCTTACCTGTACCATTCAAACCGTTTAGTGCTGCTAAGCGTTTGCTATAAAAGTCGTCCTCTGACTCTCCGCCACGCCCTGGTCTTTCTCGCATGCAATATTCTCCTCTCTCTCTACCTCAACCCTGCACATCCAGCACTATTACGCCCATTAGTGTACTATGGGTGCGCTGTAACTGTTCCTGCGCCTTCTTTGCCTGGCGACGTGTTGTACGACCAGAAATAATCGTCAGGAAGGTTTCTTTAACCGTATCACTGATAAGTGATGCCTCTGTGCTCGCCAACACAGCAGGACTATTGAAAATGACAATGCTTGGCTCACGCTCTGTCTCTGCCAAAAATGCGCATAGATCGTCAACGAGTCTATGGAAGCGTGTTGAGAAGATCATACTTATCTCTTGCAGTGGCGCGGTTCCTGCGCCGAGGAGACGAAGGTTTGGTACGAATGTATCACAAAGGGCTGGCGCGATTGACGCTGGCGTCTTTTGTGTCAGTAAATCACTCAGGCCAATATTTTTACCAACTCCAAAGCACTGCTGTAATGTTGGTGCGTGTAAATTTGCATCCACTAGAAGAGTTGGTGTACCACTCTGGGCCGCCGCGATAGCAACATTAGCAGGAACTGCTGCCTGTCCGTTATATGGTGTTGGAGTCGCGAGTAGTACTGTTTGCTGTTTTACGTGTTCGCGATCCCATGCGAAGCTAATATTCGCGTAGAGTTTTTGGTATGCTACGCTATATGCTGAATCTGTATCATAATCAGTAAGCAGGGTCATCTGCTCCTGGGATGGAATACTCACAAGAAAGCTCCTCGTGTAGTGGTATACAATATATTATGCCGTAGTACGTGTTCCGCGGAGTTTAGTATTTCCAGGTGACGGAGCATGCGGCACCTCACCATAGAGTGGAAGCTGGAGAAGTTGTACAACGTCATCAGTCTTACGAAGACGATCATCCAGGTACTCGATAAGGAATGCTAATGCGATACCAAGAAGCAGTGCGACAAGTACTAGCACGAGTAGCAGCGTTGGCCTATTTGCCTGTGAACCAGCGATAGTCGCCGCATCGGTAGCAGCTATGATAACTTTTGCCGCCACAACTGGACGTTGTGACGTGGTAATACCTGCACGAGTTGCATCATTAGTAACGACATAGTCTGAGTAGTCGTTGATGTGTGCAATGCTTACCTCACCAATGGCATTAGCGATAGCCCATGCTCCTGCAGGCGTATTCCAGGATGCAGAGACCGTGACAAGACTGTGAGCACGCCCTGCTGTTATAGAACTGCTAATAGCCCTAACTGCGACACCTGGGTTTGCCAGATCGCCCAGGTCTGGGTTAGCACCGAATTTCTGTTTAATCTGGGGCATATCCACGTTTACTTGATCGTACACCTGTTTAGCGAACTTTGATGAGGTGATGGTTGGACCTGTAGTAAACGCATCTGCAATTGATTCAGAAACGGAGACATAATCAGAATAGTTACCAGTAATTTTCGTTGATGCTTGCAATCCAATAAGGAGTGTTACACTCGATTGATAGGCGTGTAGTGCTCCTGGTGTCTTACGAATTTTATAGTATTGATAACCAGAATACAAGGAGACGACAATGACAACCAGGGCAATAACCCAGATACGTCGTAAGATAATTGACCAATAAGCCCGTAACTCCACGGTATAAAACCCTTTCTCGTGGACAAATATGTGTTTTTATGATACGAGGTTGCTTGCCGATAGATTCCTCTGCTCTTTGAATTTTCCCTCGCTCATTTTTGCTTCTACAAACTGAAGAATTCTACGTTTGAAACGTGGCATATCAAATTCAAGAGCATGACTACGAATAACATGAGAATTATACATTCGCTCATCGAATGATGCTAGAGCCTCCGTCAGGCTATCAACTGTTTGCTCTGCGAAGAATTTTCCTGTGACCCCCTCAACAACCGATGTAAGTGCGCCGCCCGCTCTGTATGCAATAACTGGACGACCAGATGCTTGTGCTTCTAACGGTGTAATACCAAAGTCTTCTTCATTCAAAGACAGGAATGCACGACCGCGTGCAAAATAGTGAAGAACCTCTTCATCAGAGAGGCGTCCCATGAAACGGATTGTAGGACCTGCAAGCTGCTTGAGTCGCTCCAAATCACGACCATCGCCAATCACAACCAAAGGTAAGTGTAGTCGATTACATGCCTCAATAGCAAGGTCTACACGCTTGTATGGGATTAATCGGCTAAGTGTGAGAAAATAATCTTCTGGCTCTACTGCTGCATCAAAAGGAAAACGACTTGCTTCTATCGGTGGTGGAATAACCACAGCATCACGTCGATAGTATTTCTGAATGCGTTCTGCCACAATAGGCGAGTTAGCAATAAAGTGATCAACACGCATCGCACTCGTCTGATCCCAAACACGCAGGCCAGTAATGAGAAATGGTAGTACTTTGCGAGCTATATTGCCCAATTGTTCACGCTCGACATACTCATTATAGTTCCAGCACCAGCGCATTGGCGTATGACAGTAGCAGATGTGCATAGTCTCAGGTCGAGTAATAACGCCTTTGCCAAAGGCACTTGAGCT
>JAABUQ010000190.1_pt1 | contig 134252 bp, 130 predicted proteins | sample 5560001 | NCBI WGS metagenome assembly JAABUQ01 (sample SAMN10711888, study PRJNA513371) | rock metagenome | isolation source: Antarctica rocks | place: Antarctica: Victoria Land, Finger Mt nord | collected 2015-12-18
AAGACAATCTCAAGACCCAGCTGCTCGGATTCATCGACCGCTACAACCCAACCGCCAAACCATTCGCCTGGACCTACCAAGGCAAGCCCCTCAAAGCATGAACCCAAACAACCGGACACAGGACTAGTCCCAGCGCAGACCGGTGGGCGCGGCGGCCACGGGCAGCGGGCTATCGGGTAGGTCGGCAGGGGGCAGGGGGAGGTTGTAGTCCGCCGGGGCAACGTCGTTGGGCGCGTCGGGGTGAAACAGAGCCGCGAGGTACTGGATATGCCCACGTCCGGGACCGAGCTCGAACTGCCCGCCACCATAGGTGCCGATGGCGCGCTCGGCGCAGAAGTCATAGGCGTCGAGCAGCGAGCGCACGCCGCCCAGCCGCGACGGCTTGATGTTGATCATTCGCGGCGGGTAGCGCAGGGCCTCGATGTCAGCGATCGAATGGATGGGGGCATCCCAGGAGAAGCGCTCGCGGTGAGCCGCGAGGACGGGCTCGGTGTCGACGCTGAGGGCCGGATCCTCGATCCAGGCATCGGGGAACGCCCGCACCACGCGCTCGTAGAGCAGCGCGTCGGGGGGCTGATCGACCGCAGAGCCCACGTACAGTCCCTTGAAGTCGACCGAGTCCACCGAGCCGGTGGCCACCAGCTCGGCGATCAGGGCCTCGTCCCACGAGCTCGTGGGATCGAGCTTGAAGCGCAGGTGGGGGTGCCCATCCAGGCGGCGGCGCAGCGGGCCCAGGGTGGGTGGGTCTCCCAGGCGCACGGAAACCACGAAGTTGACCGGCGCGGGCACTCGTCCCAGGCGCTGATGCAGGCTCTGGCCGGCCTGGCGCAGACCCAGGTCCAGGGCGGCCGACTCATACGCCCAACGGCGATAGCCGCGAGACACCTCGCGGAGCGGCGGTTGCGCAAAAAGCTCCAGAGTGGACAGGTGCGCGCAGAACGAGGCCAGGGTCCACCCGCCGCTGAGCGCCAGCCGCGGCCCGGCGGCCTGCGCCACGTCGTGGTCCTCGGCCTCATAGACCACGTCCTCGCCGACACCCTCATGGGCTCCTCCGGACAGGCGCACGAGGGTCGTCTTGCGCGTGAAGTCGCTGGATACTTCGGCGCTGAGTCCCTCCAGGCGATAGCCGTCGATCTGCACAGGCAGGTCGGCAACGAGGTCCCACGTGCTCGCCGAGCGCGTCATCCGGCGCGCTCGGGGTCCGCTCGGCGAGCAGCTGCGGCGGCGTCGTCCTGCAGCCTGGACACCAATTCGTCCAAGCGAAGCTGCTCAAGGCCCTGGCCCACGGCTTCGAGTTCAGAGGCGCAGTACTCGATCAGGCCGCGTCCCTCCCGCACGAGCTCGAGGGTCTCGCGCAACCCGGCCTCCCCTGAATCAAGGCGCCGGATGATCTCCTCTATGCGGGCCGATGCGCCTTCGTAGGACGGCGCGGGCGGGACTGCCTCGTCACCCCGCGCCGCGGCGTGGTCCTCAGCGCTCATCGCGGCCGTCGACGGTGGCGGGCACGGAGCCGTCGTGAAAGGTGATCTCCACGCGACCGGCCGCGCGTGCCGCCGTGGCGCCGCTCAACGGGTCACCCTCCTTGTCGCGCACGAGCGCGAATCCTCGCTCGAGGGTGCGCTGCGGATCGCGAGCGTCAAGTGCGGTGGCGAGGTGGGCCAACTCCCGGCGCCGCCCGGTCGAGCTTGACGCACGGCGCAGGTCATGAGCCCGTCCGCCGAGGTTATGACCCGCGCGCTGACGCTCGAGCGACGAAGCGGCGGCCTTGCGCGCCAGCACCAGCAGGCGCCGCTGCATCCGACCGATCTCCTGACCTTCGCGACGGCGCCCGGAGGCGCGCAGCTCGCGCAGGCTCTGCTCCAGGCGGGCGCGCTCGCGCGCGATGTGCTCTGAGGGAGCCCGAGCCTGACGCGCCAGCAACTCGGCGCGTCCCAGGACCGACCGGCGCGCGTGCCCGGCCAGACGTGCGCCCTGGACGGCCGTTGCGTCTCGCGCCTGCAGGCAGTGCAGCGGCACCGCCGCCTCGGCGGCATGGGTGGGAGTCGAGCAGCTCACCGCAGCGACGTCATCGATCAGCGTGCGGTCGGTGTGGTGGCCGACCGAGGCGATCACGGGCACGGCGAGCAGCGCCACGGTTCGACACAGCGTCTCGTCGCAGAAGCACAACAGGTCAGACAGCGAGCCCCCGCCCCGAGCGACGACGATGACCTGCGCCTCGCTCAGCGCAGCCAGTTCCTGCAGAGTGCGCGCGATGGCGGGGGCCGCGTGGCGGTCCTGGACCGGCGCGAAGCCCCACACCAGGCGCCCGGCCCAACCGCGTCGCCGTAGGCCGGCCAGGATGTCGTCGCGCGCCTTGCCGCTCTCACCGGTCACCACGCCGATGACCCGGGGCAGTAGCGGGCGGACGAGGCGCTGTTGTGTGTCCAGCAGGCCCTCGCTGTCCAGCGCCTTACGCAGTCGATCGATGCGCGCCAGCAGGTCGCCCTCGCCGGCGATGCGCAGATCGCTGACGTCGAAGGTGAAGCCGGGCGACGAGGCGACGCTGCCGGCGTAGTAATCACAGCCACCGCCGACCACTACCTGCATCCCGTCGGCCACGGGACCCGTCGCGGTCACCAATCGCTCCCAGTCTGTGCGCCAGGCCGCACAGGGCACCGCGCCCGAGGCATCGCGCAGCTCGAAGTACACACGTGCTCGCGCCGGGCGCAGGTTGACGACCTCGCCCAGGAGCTGCACGCGCGCGAAGGCGCGCAGGCGTCGCTTCAGGGCCGCGGCGTATTCGCCCACGGGAAAGGGACCGGGCAGTCCGCTGCCCGGGATAGCGACGGCGTCCAGGGCCGCGAGGGAGGGGCGAGAAGAGTCACCGGAGGCGCTGCCCATGGCTGAACATGAGCATAGGCCTCGGTGCGGGCGCCGTCCCCGGGTCGGCTTGCTTCCCCGCGCCCTGTCGCCGCCGGGCGGGGGATCGAGGCCATGGGTGAAAGGGCGCGTCGCGGGCGTCCATATACTCGCGGCGTGGATTGCGCTACCCGCGCCTACCGGTAGGCGCGGGGCGTGCCGCCGGCCCGCAAGCGCAGCACCAGGTCGCGAAAGCGGCGTGCCGCGGCTACCCACCAGCCCCCCCGGCCCACCGGTGGCGCCGCGGCGCACGACGCGGCGGGCCTCCCGCGGGGCGCACGAGCGGCCAGCGGCGGCGCAAAGGCGGCGCCCGCGGGCACCCGTACGGCAGCGAGCGGCGACGCGCGCCCGCAGGCGCCGTGGCATCCGCTGCCCGTGTCGGAGGTGCTCATCCTGGCGGGCGGCGCGGGGTTTCTCATCGGGCTGGTGCGTGGGCCCACCGCAAGCGGCGCGCTGATCGCCGCCAGCGTCGCCGCCGTCGCCCTCGGCACCCTGGAGGTCACCCTGCGGGAGCACATGTCCGGCTTTCGCTCGCATACGGTGCTGCTCGCCCTGCTTCCGGCGGTAGTGGTGCACACCGTGGCGGTGCTCGTCGCCGGGCGCTTCACCCACGTGGGACGAACGCTGAACCTGGTGCTCGTCGCCCTCGACGTGGCCATCGTGGTCACCCTGTTCAGGTTGCTGCGCGCTCGCTACGGGCGTGCGCGCCTGCGTCGCGGGCGCTCCTGAGCGGCTGCGCGCAGCGAACGCTCAGCGGGTAAGGGACGGCAGCGCGCGCTCGCCGCCGTCGCCCCCGCCGCGGTTCTCGCCCGTGTAGCCCAGTTTCTCCAGGCGAGCGATCTCGCGCTCGCCCTCGAGGCGTGCGGGGTGCTCGGCGGGCAGCTCGGCGATCAGGCGGGCGATGCGCCCGCGCAACTGCAGGGCGAAGTGGGGGGTGGAGGCGCCCATCAGCTGGCGCACGTCTGCAACGGTGACGCTGTGCTCTCGCGCATGCTGCAGGCGCGTCGGATTCTCGGCCTGGGCCATGCGCCCGGCCAACATAGCGCGACGTCGCTTATCGGGTAGCGGCGGGCCGCGGGAGCTCTCGCCCCGGGGGCGGGGGGTAGCGGCGGGCCGCGGGAGCTCTCGCCCCCGGGGGCGGATCGCGACGGCCTTTTGCGTTCTGCAAGCTTTGTTGCGGGTTTGCTAGGGTCCTGCCCCGATACGCCGAATCCTCGGTCAGATACCGAGGAACGGGGGACCCGAGTTGTTGGGGCGAATCTCAGCGGTCAGCAGGCCGCTGGAAGCGCAGGCTCTTTCCGCGCTAGCCCGTCAGCTAACCCCGCAGGCCCACGAAAGAGGTAGCTGTGCGGTCGCGAGCTCTGTTGACGTTCGGTGGGGCCATCCTGGCGGCGGCTGCCATCACCACCCCGGCCCTCGCCGACGGCACCGGGGGAGCGCCGGCCCCTCAGGGCAACGGCTCGCGCCAGCAGCCCGCGCCCTCAGATACCTCCATCAGTTCACCGACCGCGGATCAGCCCGGGTCTGCCCCCTACGCGCCGGGTACCTCCCCTGAGCCCGCCCGGCTGGTCGTGCCCGGCAAGGTGGCCAAGATCGTCAACGGGATCGCCGCCGCACCGGCGAGCGCGCCCCCGGCCGTACAGAACGCCATCTGGACGGCGAACTCGATAGTGGGCCGCCCCTACGTGTACGGCGGAGGCCACGGGGCCTTTCAGGCGTCGGGCTATGACTGCTCGGGCAGCGTGTCCTACGCCCTGCACGGCGGCGGGCTGCTGAGCACGCCGATGGATTCCAGTGAGCTCGAGAGCTTCGGCGCCGCCGGCAAGGGTCACTGGATCACCGTCTTCGCCAACGCCGGCCACACCTACATGAACATCGCCGGAATACGGCTGGACACCAGCTCGGCCGGTGACCACTCGGGTAAGAAGGGCCCGCGGTGGCGGCACCTGCGCCGGTCCAACGCGGGTTACGCAAAGCGTCACCCGGCCGGGCTGTAGCCCTCCGTAGAGAACGGCGATCGGGCGCCCGTGAGCGCCGGCCACCGGTATCGCGGTTAGGGGCTCGCTCTCGCCGGCCGTGCGCAGACGGCGGTCGGCTACCCTTGACCCTCCAATCGAGACACGTGGGAGGATGAGATGGCCGGCCTGAGCGGGCGCATGTCCACCGTCGTCAAGGCGAAGATGTCCAAGCTGCTCGACCGGGCGGAGGATCCCGCCGAGACGCTCGACTACAGCTACCAGCAGCAGTTGCAACAGCTGCAGAACGTCAAGAAGGGCATTGCCGACGTCGTCACGGCCAAGAAGCGTCTGCAGATGCAGGAGGCGTCGCTTCAGCAGAGCGTGGTCAAGCTCGATACGCAAGCCCGTCAAGCGCTGGCCGCCGGTCAGGAGGACCTCGCGCGCACCGCGCTCGAACGCAAGGCGCTCGCTCAGGGCGAGCTTCAGTCGCTGGACAGTCAGGTTGCCGAGCTCGAGGGCCAGCAGCAGAAGCTGACCGACTCCGAGCAGAAGCTGCGAGCCAAGATCGAGTCCTTCCGCACCAAGAAGGAGGTCATCAAGGCCCAGTACTCGGCGGCCGAGGCCCAGGTGCGTATCTCCGAGGCGGCCACCGGCGTGGGCGAGCAGATGGCCGACGTGGGCCTGGCCATGCAGCGCGCGGTCGACAAGACCGAGCAGATGAAGGCGCGCGCGTCGGCGGTGGAGGAGCTCGAGGCCGCCGGCACGTTTGAGGACCTGACCGCTCTCGGCCCCGGTAAGGACGACATCGATCGTCAGCTCGAGCAGATCGGTCAGAGCAGCACCGTCGACGACGAGTTGTCCAAGATGAAGGCCGAGCTCGGTCCTGCGGGCGCGGCCCCGTCGCTTGACCCGGGAGCCTCAACTCAGCCGGGCGCCGCGACTCAGCCGGGCGCCGCGACCCACCCGGGTGCGGACGTGCCCAAGTGATCGTGCGCGTCCTGGGCGACGCTCAATACGAACTGGACCAGAGCGCGCTGGCGCCCCTGCAGGAGCTCGACGAACGGTGCCTGCGTGCGCTGGACGGCGATGACGAGGAGGGCTTTCACACGTGCTACGCGCAGCTGCTCGCCGTTCTGCGCAGCGCGGGCCGGCCGCTGGCCGATGACGATCTGCGCACCTCGGACCTGATGCTGCCGCCGGTCGACGTCTCCATGGAGGAGGCTCGCCGCGACCTCGGCGAGCACGGTCTGATTGGCGATTAGCCCCAGCGGGGTTAGATCGGCGTACCCCAGAGGGGAAACCAGCGCTCGAGCTCAGGCTCCAGCGGCAGCTCCCGACCCATCTGGGCGCGCAGCTGAAGTTCCCGCTCGGTGGCCCGCTCTCCCACCGGCGCGCCGGGAGCCGGCACGAACGGGTACCAGAGGCCGCGCTTGTAGTTGTAGATGAAGTAGACGGCCTGCTCGCGGGCGTCACGAAAGGCGAACACCGCGCACAGCAGGCGCTCTCCGTGGCCCGCCTGCTCGATCGAGCCCGACACGGCGTTGATGCCCACCGCCAGGTCGTCGACCGCGGGTGCGCGCAGCACCATCCAGCGGTAGCCGTAGTCGTCATCCTGGGTGGACACGGTGGTGCCTGTCTCGGCGCCGGTGGCCTTCACCACCTGTTCCATGTCGCGCACGCTGGCCTGAAACTCTGCTGTGGCCAGTGGCTGAAAGACGATCGCGGCTGCTCCGGCTGAGTTGATCTGCGCGGAGGCTGACAGCGTCACGGCGGCCGTGGTGATGGCAAACAACCGGTCCGGGGCGGGCCCGCTCACCTTGTGGCGGCCCGTGAGCGCATCGAGGAAGCCCATGTCGAAGTTGCTCGGGACTGCGCCCGTTCTGCGGCTAGACGCTGCCCTGCAGCTGTGATTCCAGGCGCCCCAGGGCGGCCAGCCGTGCGTCGAGCGGGGGGTGGTCGGAGAACAGGTTCATGAGCGACTGCTTCGCCCGGGCGGGCACGATGTAAAACGCGCTCATCCCCTGGGCGGCCCGCAGGTCGCGGCTGGGGATGTGCTCAATGGTGCCGCTGATCTTCAGCAGCGCCGAGGCCAGCGCGCTGGGCCGCCCGGTGAGCACCGCCGAGCCGCGGTCGGCGGCAAACTCGCGGTAGCGCGAGAGCGCCCGCAGAAGCAGGAAGGAGAGCGCATACACGACCGCCGAGACCAGGATGACCATGCCGAAGTCGTTGTCCTCACCGTCCTCTGAGCCTCCGAAGCCGCCGCCGAAGAAGAAGCCGAACTGCACGATGAAGGAGGCGATCGAGGCAAAGAAGCTGGCCAGGGTCATCACCATCACGTCGCGGTTGACGACGTGGGAGAGCTCATGGGCCATGACTCCCTCCAGCTCAGCGGGCGATAGCAGGGCGAGCAGGCCCGAGGTGGCGCACACGGTCGCGGCCTTCTGGGAGCGTCCCATGGCAAACGCGTTGGGCATGGGGGTGTCGACGATGGCCACCCGCGGCTTGGGCAGATCGGCCTGCACACACAGGCGCTCGATGATCCCGTGCAGCTCGGGAGCCTGCACGGGGGTGACCTCGTGGGCGCCCATCGCGGCCAGGGCGATCCGGTCAGAGGTGAACAGCTGCAGGGCAAACAGGCCGGCGGCCACCGCGAGGATGGTCACCGCGCCGAGGCCGGAGACGAACAGAGCCCCGACCAGCGCGGCGTAGATGAGCCCGAGCAGGAACAGCGTGAGCACCATGCGGGCCTGCAGCCCACCGTCGCGCCCAAAGCCTTTCCGCGGTTTGGCCATCTATCGATTGTGGCAGAAGCGAATGCGTGTTCGGTCGGGGCGAAGGCACGGCTCAGGCCAGGCCGCGGGGGCCCTCCGGGAGGCGACCCAACGGCGGCTGGCCGGCCAGGGCGCGGACGAGGAAGCGCACCGAGTAAGCCTGCAGCTCGGGGTCGTGTTGCACGGACCGGTGGTGCCCCCCCGGCAGGGTGATCAACCGCTTCTCCGGCGTGCGTGCCGCGGCCATCAGGCGGCGCGAATGCTCCACGGGGACCCGTTCGTCGCCCTCGGCGTGCATGAGCAACAGGGCGGAGTCCAGGACGGAGACCGCCTCCATGGCGCTGTGAGCTTCAAGCAGCCGGGTGAGCGCAGGCTCGTCGGCCATGAAGCCAAGCTCATCTCGGCGCAGGGCCCTTCGCAGCTGATCGGACTCGGCTGGGCAGATCGCCACCACTGCACGTGGGCGCAGGTCGCGGGCGGCGGCGAGGGCCAGATAGCCGCCCATGCTCGAGCCGCGCAGCGCGATCGGACCGGGCGCCAGCAGCGCGGACATGGTCGCCACGTCAGTGAGCGCCCGGCCGTCCAGTTGGCCCGGGCTGTCCCCGTGACCGCGCTGGTCGAAGGCGACAGCGGCGATACCCTGGGCGCGAGCTGCGCGGGCGAAGTCGTAGTGGCTCTCCTTTGCGGAGCCTGCTCCATGGAGGATGACCACCCCTCCCGAGGTCGGCCCGGGCGGACGGAACACCGCGTAGGCCAGGCCGTCGCGGTGACCGATCTCCTGCGGCGGCGCGAGCGTCATGACCCGGCTGCGAGGCATCGGGCGATCATAATCTCGCGCGATGACCGTTGACAGCGCCCTCTCAGCCGTGTTTCCCGTGGGCAGCCGCCTTGATTCGCGTGGGCATCTGCACGTGGGCGGCTGCGACACGCTCGAGCTGGCGCGTGAGTTCGGAACGCCGGCATACGTGGTGGCCGAGGACGACGTGCGACTCCGCGCTCGCGCTGCGCTGGGTGCTGCACGCGCGCACCATCCCGATCTGCAGGTCGTGTTTGCCGCCAAGGCCATGCCGTGCACCGCGGTGCTGCGCCTGTTCGCCGAGGAGGGCCTGTGGTGTGACGTCGCCTCCGGTGGCGAGCTTCACCTCGCCCTGCGAGCCGGCTTTGCCCCCGGGCGCCTGGTGTTGCACGGCAACGCCAAGTCGGCCGCTGAGCTTCGGCGAGCTCTAGAGCTGGGTGTCGGTCTGATCGTGATCGACAACGACAGCGAGATCGATCGTTTGGCCGAGCTGATCGCCGACGGGGCGCTGGAAGCGGCCCGGACCCAGGCGGTGCTCATCCGCGTGACCCCGGCGGTGAGCGGGCGGACGCACGCCAAGATCTCCACCGGCCAGGCCGACTCGAAGTTCGGGTTTGCCCTTGAACAGGCGCCCGCGGCGATAGAGCGCGTACGGGACACCCCGGGGCTCGATCTGCACGGCCTGCACGCCCACGTGGGCTCGCAGCTGACCGACCTCTCGCCTCTGTCGGCGACGGCGCGGGCCCTGGCCAGCCTGGGCGAGCATCGCGTCTATGACCTGGGAGGGGGCCTGGGCGTCGCCTACGACGATCAGGATCACCCGCCGTCAATCGAGGACTACGTGACGGCCGTCGTCGCGGCCGCCGGCGAGCATCTGGGCGGCGCGCCGCGCCTGATGATCGAACCCGGTCGCGCGTTGGTGGCCAACGGCGGAGTCACGCTCTACACCGTGGAGAGCGTGAAGCGAAATGTCTCCACCTGGGTGGCCGTGGACGGGGGCATGTCGGACAACCTGCGCCCGATGCTCTACGCCGCCCGCTACCTGGCGGAGGTGGCCGACCGCTTCGGCGGGTCCACGCCGTGCCGGCTGGCGGGCAAGCACTGTGAGTCAGGGGACGTGCTCGTGACCGACGCCCTGCTCGATGACCCGCGTCCTGGTGATGTCATCGTGACGCCAGCCACCGGTGCTTACGGCCACGCGATGGCCAACAACTACAACAGCGTGCCGCGCCCGCCGGTCATCCTCTGCCGGGACGGTGACGCCCGCGTCGTGGTGCGCAGGGAAACGCTCGAGGAACTCGGGGCGCGTGACGTCCTTTAGGGTTGGCCTCCTGGGCTACGGGACCGTGGGCCGCGCCTTCGCCGCGCTGCTCGAGGAGCGTGGTGAGCACGTGCTCGGACTGACCGGGCGCCGACCGGTGGTGACCGGGGTGCTCACCCGCGGGCGCGGTAGCTTCGACGAGGTGCTGGCGGGGTGTGAGCTGCTGGTGGAGCTGATCGGCGGAGTGGAGCCCGCGCGCGAGTACGTGCTGGCCGGCATGCGCGCCGGCCGCTCGGTGGTCACGGCCAACAAGCAGCTGCTCTCCCAGCACGGTGACGAGCTGTTTGCCGCGGCCCGCGAGCATCGCGTGCAGCTGCGCTTCGAGGCGGCCGTCGCCGGCGTGGTTCCGGTGGTCAGAGTGCTGTCCGAAGCACTGGCGGCGGCGCATGTGGACCGCATTCACGGGATCGTCAACGGCACGACCAACTACATACTTGGGGCCATGGCCGGTGGCCTGTCCTATCCCGCCGCGCTGGCCGAGGCCCAGCGTCTGGGCTACGCCGAGGCCGACCCCAGCGACGATGTCAACGGCCGCGACGCCGCCGCGAAGATGGCAATCCTTGCCCGGCTGGCCTTCGGCACCCCGGTGCGCCTGGACGACGTGCGCTACGAGGGCATCCAGCATCTGCACGCCGACGACCTGGAGTACGCTCGCGAGCTGGGCCTGGGTCTCAAGCTGGTCGGAACGGCCGAGCGCCTGGACGGCGGGCTCTCGGTGCGGGTGCATCCCGCCTTTCTCTACGCGGGACACCCACTGGCCTCGGTGTCGGGACCGTTCAATGCGGTCACCGTAGAGGCCCCGTCGATCACAGAGATCACGATGTCCGGGCCGGGAGCGGGAGGCCCGCAGACCGCCTCGGCCGTGCTCGGCGACGTCATCAGCGTGATGTTCCCGCCCGCCACTCCTCCACCCCCCGAGACGCCACTGCGCCTCATCGCAGACGTCGCGTCAGCCTTCTACATCCACATGGAGGTGGCTGACCGCCCCGGGGTGCTGGCGATGGTGGCGGAGGTCCTGGGTCGCCACGGCGCGTCGATCAAGTCGGTCGTGCAGCGGGGTCTTGAAGGTAACGCGCGCCTGGTGATGGTCGTCCATCCCCTGGCCGAGTCGCGGCTGGTCGCGGCCCTGCAGGAGATACGCGGTCTCGAACCGCTGCGCTCGCCGCCGCGGGCGATCCGCGTGATCGAAGAGGAGTTCGTGTGAGCCATCCGCGCGTCACCACCGCGGCGGGATCCACCGCCCCGCCCCCGAGCTTGCGCCCGTGCCTGGACTGATCGAGCGCTACCGCGAGCGGCTGCCCTTCGCGCCGAATGACCCCGTGGTCACGCTGCACGAGGGGTCCACACCGTTGGTCGCGGCGCCGTTTCTGTCCGAGCAGGTGGACGCCCGGGTGTACCTCAAGCTCGAGGGGGCGAACCCCACCGGGTCCTTCAAGGATCGCGGCATGACCTGCGCCGTGTCCGCCGCGGTGCGCGAGGGCGCCCGCGCCGTGATCTGCGCGTCCACCGGCAACACGGCGGCCAGCGCGGCTGCCTACGCCGCGCGGGCGGGACTGCGGGGTGTGGTCATCGTGCCCGATGGGAAGATCGCCACCGGCAAGTTGGCTCAGGCCCTCATGCACGGGGCGCGGGTCATCGCCATCCACGGCAACTTCGATCAGGCGCTCACGCTGGTGCGCGCCCTGGCCGACAGCCACCCCATCGCCCTGGTCAACTCCGTCAACGACTTCCGGCTGGAGGGTCAGAAGACGGCGGCCTTCGAGCTCTTGGAGGAACTGGACGGAGAGCTCGACGCGCTCTGCATCCCGGTCGGCAACGCGGGAAACGTAACCGCCTACTGGAAGGGTTTCGTCGAGTCCGCGAGCGCTCCGCGACTACTCGGATTTCAGGCCGAAGGCGCCGCTCCGCTCGTGCGCGGTGCCCCCGTGGCCGCTCCGGAGACGGTCGCCAGTGCGATTCGCATCGGCAATCCCGCACGCTGGGAGGAGGCGATGGCCGCCATGACCGCGTCGCGCGGGGCGATTCGCGCGGTCAGCGACGAGGAGATCCTGGACGCCTACCGCCTGCTGGCCTGTAGGGAGGGGGTCTTCTGTGAGCCGGCGTCGGCGGCCTCAGTGGCCGGGCTGCTCAAGTACGGCGCCGAGGGAGCCCGAACCGTCGCCTGCGTGCTCACCGGCCACGGCCTCAAGGACCCCGACACGGCCCTGAATCAGGACCACGCGGTGATTGCCTGCGAGGCCGAGATCGGGGCGCTGGAGCGGGTGGTGCTCGGATGAGGGTTCCCGCGTGCCCAGAGTTTCAGATCGGGGTGGGACGCGCGAACGACCGGGCCTGCGCCCAGGAGGACTGAGCGTGCAGCGTCGGCGCATGGTGCGCGTGCCCGCATCCTCGGCCAACCTGGGGCCGGGCTTTGACAGCTTCGCCGCCGCGGTCGCCCTGCACCTGGAGCTCGAGGTGCGCGAGACGGGCCGCTTCGCCGTGCACACCGATCTGCCGCTGCCCCGCGACCGCGACAACCTGTGCGTGCGCGCGTTCGAGCTGCTGCACGACGCGGAGGGCTTTGAGTTCTCCATCCGCTCGGCCATCCCCCTGGGCGGTGGCCTGGGCTCGAGCGCCGCCGCCACGGTTGCGGGTCTGCTCGCGGCGGACCATCTGTTCGAGCTGGACGCCGACGTCCTGACCCAGGCAGCGGCGCTCGAAGGGCACCCCGACAATGTGGCCGCCGCGCTGCGGGGTGGGTTCGTGGTGTGCGCCGACGGGGGCGTCGTGCGCCTGGAGCCCCCGACGGGCCTGGAGGCTCTGCTCGTGGTGCCCGACGAGCCGCTGCGCACGGATGCCGCCCGGGCAGTACTACCCGCGCAGGTCCCGCTCGCGGACGCCGTGCACAACGGGGCGCACGCCGCCCTCCTGGCCCTGGGGTTGGCTCTGGGAGACTGGGATCTGGTGGGTCGGGGACTATCGGACCGTTTGCACCAGCAGCGTCGCGCGCACCTGTACCCCCGCTCCTATGCCTTGCTGGATGAGGTCCGCCGCCTCGGTGCACTGGGCGCGACCATCTCGGGCGCCGGTCCCGCCGTGCTGGTGTGGTGCTTCTACGAGCAGACCGGTGCGGTCATGGACGCGCTGCGCACGCTCACGCAGAGCTGGGCGCACGTGCTGCGTGCGCCCTTCGAGCCGCAGGGTGCGGACGTGCACACGCTCTAGCGTGCGCGTCGGTCGCCGGTCGGCGCTACTCAGGCGGCCAGCGTGGCGAGGCGCCGGCGCGCGGGACCCATGCCCTCCAGGCGGGCCAGCAGCTCGTCGGCCAAGGCCAGGTAGTCAGCTCCCAGGTCGGGGCGATGATCGAGGATCGAGATCGCCCTTTCGCTGGACTCGGCGTAGGCAATCGAAGAGCGGATGGTGGTCTTGAACAGCCGATCGTCGAAATGCTCGCGCAGCTGCGCGTACGCCTCGCGGGAGTGCACCGTGCGCATGTCGGCGATGTTGAGCACCACGCCCAACCACTCGAGGTCGGGATTGAGGCTCTCGCGCGCCAGCTCCACCACCTCGAGGGCCTGCTCGACACCCTGCAGAGCGAAATACTGGGCCTCGGCGGTGACCAGTGCGAAGTCGGCGGCGACGAGGGCGTTGACGGTCAGCAGGCCGAGGGACGGCGGACAGTCGATGAGGATCACGTCCCAGTCAGATCGCAGCGGCGCAAGGGCTCGGCGCAGGGTGAGCTCGCGTCCCATCTTGCCGCCGAGCACGAGCTCGGCCTCGGCCAGGTTGAGGCTCGCCGGGATGATCTCTGCGTGCACGGCGGCAACTGCCTTGGCGCGTCCGGTGAGGACGTCGCCGATGGTCGGTTCGGTCGCCGGCGGGACATCGAAGTAGTCCGACAGGTTGCCCTGCGGATCGAGGTCGATGACCAGCGTGCGAACCTGCACCCGCCGCAGGACGTCAGCGAGCGTGCGCACCGTGGTGGTCTTGCCGGTGCCTCCCTTCTGGGACAGCACGGAGATCGTGTGGGCCATGGCGCGCGATACTACGCGGACGCCGTCTCGGGGCGCCGGCCGGGCGCGGCGTCGGCTCTGCTCCCAGAGCCGACGTGGGTCAGCCGCTGACGGGAGACGCCGCGGACGTGGTCACATCCACCACCGACGTGGGCGCCAGGAAGTAGAGGCGGAAGCGACCGATGACGATCTCGTCACCATCCTTCAGAGCGCTCCACTCGACCCGCTCTCCGTTGACGAACACGCCGTTGAGGCTGCGATCGTCGAGCACCCGCACTCCGTCCTCGTGGCACACGACCAGGGCGTGACGACGCGAGACGGTGGGATCGTCAAAGCGCACGTCGGCCGCCAAGCTGCGACCCACGCGCGTCCATTCGCGGGTGAGGGCCACCACCACGGACTCCTCGTGGTCCCGGTAGGCGAGGTAATGACCGGGAGCAGTGGTCTGGGTACGCGCCTGGGCGAGCCAGGCTCCGTGGTCGTCGGCCTCGGGTGCGCCGGCGCCGTTACGCGCAAAGCGTCCGGTGCTGAACAGCGAGGCCCGCACGAAGCTTCGCCCGCCACACCCCGGACAGTCGAACAGGGCGTCCGCCGCCGCGAGGGTAAGGACATAGCCGCACTGCTGACAGCGAAACGAGCCGTTGCCGGCCATGGTCCCGGACGTGAGTGACTCCATCTCAAAGCTCCCTCGTAAAGCTGGGATGACCCGGCTCGCGGTGATCCTCGCGAGGCCGCAGAAACCTAACGCCAATCCATAGCAATCATAACGGACAAGTCAGCCACTCCGAGCAGCGTGGGACGCCCAATTTGCGGCCGGTCGCGTGGTTGCGCCGGAAGGACCCCAGTCGCTCACGGCGAAAGCCCTGCCATGACTCCGCTGCTGATGTCCGACATCGAGCACCTGGAGCGGGAGCTGCTCCGTCGCGGCGTCGGCGCCCTGTCGGCCGCCCGTCACCGTTGCGCGGACTGCGCACGCACGCCCCTGATCGGTGAGCAGGTGCACTTCTACGAGGGCGGCCTCCGCCTGGTGTGTGAGCTGTGCCGGGCGCTGCGTAGTCAGGCCCCCCAGGGTTCTGAGGTGGTGCGACACGGCGAGCACGGCCATACCGTCCGCCTGACCCGCCGCGCAGCTTAGTCATCCCGGCGCGCGCGCCGGCTTCTCACCGGGCGCTCTAGACTGCGCGCGCCATGGTCCCCGTGAGCTCCTCGGTCGTCATCGATGTTCCGCGCGAGCAGGTATTCGCGTACCTGTCGGACATCGCCAACCATCCCGAGTTCACCGATCACTACCTGGTGGATTGGCACCTCACGCGCGAGGAGTCGCGCGGCCGGGGCGCCGGCGCCCGCTTTCGCATCAAGGCGCCCGGCAGCCGTTTCGCGTGGGGCGATGTCACCCTGGCGGAGGTGGAGTCGCCCCACTGCATCGTCGAGATCGGACGCGGTGGCAAGGAAAACCGCACGCGGCTGCGCGCGGTGTACGAGATCACCGCCGCGGCGGGGGGCGCCACGCGGGTGCGCTTCACCCTGGAGACCCAACCGGCGATGCTCTCCGATCGTTTGATGGAGTCCCTGGGTCAGCGCGGCTGGTTCAAGCGCCAGAACAACAGGGCCATGCGCCGACTGCGTTCGATCCTCGAGGAGGGCGCCGACCGCGGGGCCCGGGCCACCATGGCCGCGCGCTAGAGCCGGTGGGTAGACTGCCTCGCCGCATGCGCCGCCCCGGCCTCGTCGCGCTCGTTCTCCTGCTCGCCGCGCTCGGGGTCAGTGCCTGTGGGCGCTCGCACGAGCGCGTGGCCAACGGCGACAACACGGGCGCGGGAGGCGTGAACTCCTCTTACCTCGACGTCGGCAAGCTTCAGTATCAGGTGCAGGTATCGCGCCAGCTCAACCCGAGTGATCCCGAGGACCGCTCCTACCTGGCCGGGCTGCCCGCCAACGGCCTCAAGCCGGGATTTCAGTGGTTCGGCGTCTTCGTCCTGGTCCTGAACCGCACCAGTACCAGCCAGCAGCCCACGCAGAGCTTCACGCTCAGCGACACCCAGGGACACAGCTTTACTCCGCAGACGTTGGGGGCGCAGAACGAGTACGCCTACCGCGCGGTGCCGATCGCCGCCCGGGAGCAGATACCCCAGCCTGACACCACGGCGGCCAACGGTCCCACCCAAGCCGCGGTGCTGGTCTACAGGCTCCCGGTCACCGCCTATGACAACCGTCCGCTGACGCTGAAGATCACCGACCCCTCCACCAACGAAACGGGCACGGTCCAGCTCGACGTGTAGCGGGAGGCGTTCCCGGCGCCAAGGCGTCCCACGCGCCGGGCGACGGCGCGGCCCACGCGCCGCGTCCGCTAACCGGCGCCCAGGGCGCTGCGCAGCACCTGGCGGGCCACCGGAGCCGCCGTCTGTCCGCCCTGCCCGTCCTTGACCAGCAGCACGCCCACCGCCACCCGGGGCGCGAGGGCCGGCGCGAAGCACACAAACCAAGCGTCGGTGTTGGACGGATCGTTCTGAGCGGACTGGCAGTCGGCGGCGGTGCCGAGCGGCGTCGCCGGGCACGACGACGACGTGCTGGTCAGCTCGGCGGTTCCCGTCTTCCCGGCCACCGTGACCCCCGCAATCGCCGCGGCCGTCCCGGTGCCCGCGCGCACCACGTCGATCATCATGCGGCGCACCGTGTGCGCGACACCGGGGCTTGTGACCCGGGCCCGGGTCTCGGGCGCGGGTCGCGCCGCCAGGAAGCTGGGTCGCGGACGCATCCCGTCGTCGGCGATGGTGGCCGCCACCGTGGTCATCTGAAGCACCGATGCCTGTACCTCGCCCTGGCCGATCGCCGTCGATCCGACCGCCAGGTCGTCGGCGATGCGGGCCGCGGGCGGAACCGTGCTCTGCACGGCGCCCTCCACCCCGACAGGCTCGTCGAACCCGAAGCGTCGGGCCGTGGCCACAAGCCGCGTGGCCCCGACGCGTGCGCCGAGCGGCGCGAAAACGGAGTTGCAGGAGACCGCGAACGCGTGGGCCAGCGCGCCCCCGCAGGACTCGCCGTTGGCGTTGGCCAGGGTGACCCCGTTCAGGGTGGCCCCCGTCTGCTCGGGGAAGCGGGTCCCGGCTCGGGCCAGGCCCGCTTCCAGGGCCGCGGTCAGGGTGATGATCTTAAACGTGGATCCCGGCGGCTGCAGGTCGTCGATCCCCAGCCCGGCGACGGCCAGTATCTCGCCGGTGGCCGGGCGCAGTGCGACGACTCCGCCGAGCTGACCGCCGAGGGCGCTCACGGCGGCGCGCTGCACCGCCGGGAGGATCGTGGTGCGCACCACTGCGCCGGCACGGCTCGGGGTCGCCGCCAGCACACGGGTGCCGGCCAGGAGCTGGCCTCCCGGGCTCCCGCGCAGCCGGTCGTCCAGCGCGCGCTCGAGGCCGCTGACCCCCACGACGGCCCCCGCGGGTAACCCCGCCAAAGACAGCCGGTCGCGCTCGGCCGCCCGGGCTGGTCCGGTGCTGCCCGCCACTGCCGTCCCCGCGCGGCCCAGGGCAGAATTGCGATGCCCGGTGCCCGGAGGAGCCGGTCCGAAGGCCAGCATGGTTCCGTCGTGCGCGAGCAGCGCGGCCCGGGAGGGCAGCTCGGTACGACGCGTCAGCCGCTCCCCTGCATGCAGGCCCGGAAACAGCAGGGTCGGCGACCAGCTGACCTTCGCCGGGGCCGAAGAGTGGTCGATCGCGATCGGCAGCGAACCGCCGAGGGTTCCGAACACCCGCGTGCGGACCCGTACGGGTACGACGATGGCGTCGTTGGAGCGGCCGGGGGGGCTTCCCGTCCGGGTCAGCTCGCGCGCGGTCGCGGTACGCAGGGCCTGCCGATAGAGGTCGGCGAACGCCGTCACCGACAGGCGCTGCTGTGTACGCGCGTCCACCAGCGAGTACATGGTCGCGTAGTCCTCATGCGTCCAGGCGGACACGAAGCGCACGGCGACCGTCTGTGCTTCGTCGGGTCCATGACTTGCTCCCGCGACCGCGCCCACCACGAACGCTCCGGTGGCCAGTGCGATCACCGGCCGCGCGCGCCGTCGCCGCACCGCGTCCTGACGTCGCCGCGCGAACGTCTCAGAGGCCACCACGCGCAACGCTCGCGCGGACCTGTATCGCGCCCAAGCGTCGCTCATGCGGCTGAACGGTAGTTCACGGCTGCCTGGCGGTGCCGCGGGTATAAGGTCGCGCGCCAATGACCGCGCTCGACTGGGTTATCGTCATCTTCGCGGCGCTGCTGGCGCTGTACGGGTTCCGCCAGGGATTCATCGCCGGTGCTCTTTCGTTCCTCGGCTTTGTCGGCGGGGCGTTCCTGGGGACCCGGCTGGGGCCCGGACTGCTGCCCGGGGGGGCGAGCTCCCCATACGCACCGGCCTTTGGGCTGGTGGGCGCGCTGCTGGCCGGCGCCATCCTGGCCGCCGGGCTGGAGGGCCTGGGCCTGCGCGTGCGGCGGACGCTGCGCCTGCCCGCCCTTGGGGTGCTGGACGGGGCCTTCGGCGCTCTGCTCAGCGCGGCAATCGGTTTGGGCATCGTGTGGATCGTGGCCGCCGTGGCCGCCCAGGCCCCGGGAAGCGCGAACCTGCGTGCAGACATCCAGCACTCGGTGATCCTCAAACGCCTCAACCAGCTCCTGCCGCCTTCCGGTCCCATCCTCAACGCGCTGGCCCGCCTGGATCCAGCCCCATCGGTGTCGGGCCCTGCGCCGGACCTCGCGCCCCCGCCGCCCGCGATCGCCCGCGGGCGTGCCGTCCGCGCGGCGGGCGACAGCGTGGTGCGCGTGCTGGGCACCGCGTGTGGACTGGGCGTGGAGGGATCGGGCTGGGTCGCGGGACCCGGCGAGGTGGTCACCAACGCTCATGTGGTCGCCGGGGAGCACGACACGGTCGTCGAGGTTGGCGGCCACGGCCCCGACCTGGCCGCCACCCCGATCGCCTTCGACGCGCGCGACGACGTTGCCGTGCTGCGCGTGAAGGGCCTGGCCCAACCCGCCCTGGCACTGGCCGCCGATCCTCCGGCCGGCCGCGCTGCGGCCATCTTGGGCTATCCGCGCAACGGGCCCTTCGACGTGCGTGCCGGGCGCATAGGTCAGACCCAGACCGTGCTCACCCAGGACGCCTACGGACGGGGCCCGGTGCGTCGTCGGGTGACCCCTCTGCGCGGACTGGTGCGCCCCGGTAATTCCGGCGGGCCGATGGTCGACGTGCGCGGGAGGGTGCTCACCACCGTCTTCGCGGGAACCACGGGGGCCGGCCCGCACGGGGGTTACGGCATCTCCAACTCGACGGTGGCGGGGGTGCTCAGATCGGCCGGTGCGCCGGTGGGCACCGGTCCGTGTGCCGCGGGGTGAGTCCCGTTCTGACCTGACCCGAGCACAGCTTCCAGACCGGGGCCGACTGCGGAGGAAGCCTTCGCCTGAGCGGTGACGGCGAGCCTGCACCCCGCGCGGGGGCATACATCCGGCGCTACGCTGCGCGCCATGTCCAAGACGCTCGTGATCGCCGAGAAGCCCTCAGTGGGACGCGACCTGGCGCGCGTGCTGCCCGGTCCCTTCGCCAAGCATGAGGGCTGGCTGGAGGGTCCCGAGCACGTGCTCACCTGGGCCGTCGGCCACCTGGTGGCGCTGGCCGAACCCGACGAATACGACGCGAAGTACAAGAAGTGGCGCATGGCCGACCTGCCGATCGTCCCGGCGCGGTTCAAGCTGATCGTGCGCGACGAGCGCTCACGCAAGCAGATGTCGGTGGTGACCAAGCAGATCGCGCGCGATGACGTCAGCGACGTGGTGAACGCCTGCGACGCCGGCCGCGAGGGCGAGCTGATCTTTGCCTACCTGTTCGAGAAGGCCCGCGGCAAGAAGCCGGTAAGGCGCCTGTGGCTGTCCTCCATGACCACCGCGGCCATGCGCGATGCCTTCGCCGCCCTACGCCCGGGCGAGGAGCTCGCCCTGCTCGAGGACGCCGCGCGTTCGCGGTCTGAGGCCGACTGGATCGTGGGCATGAACGCCACCCGGGCGGCCACCATCCGCCTGCGCTCATCCTTCGACGGTGCGGTCTCGCTGGGGCGCGTGCAGACTCCCACCCTGGCGATCGTCGCGCGCCGCGAGGAGGAGATCCGGGCCTTTCGCCCCGAGCCCTACTGGCTCGTCGATGCGACGTTCGCCGGCGCCCCGCTGGCCGCGTCGGACTCCGAGCGCACGTACATGGGGCGCTACCACGCGGGGGCCAAGCCGCGCATCGCCAGCGAGGCCGAGGCGCTGGCGATCGTGGCCGCCTGCCGCGACAGGAACGGGACGATCACCAAGCTGCAAAAGCGCGAGCAGCGCGAGCGCGCGCCGATGCTCTACGACCTCACCTCGCTCCAGCGCGAGGCGAACACGCGCTTCGGCTTTTCGGCGCGAAGGACGCTCGGTGCTGCGCAACGCCTCTACGAGGAGCACAAGGCACTCACCTATCCGCGCACGAGCTCGCGTTACCTGACCGGTGACATGGTTCCCGAGATCAAGCCCACCGCTGAGCTGGTCGGCGCGCGGGCGGAGTACGCCAGGGCGGCCGCCTACGTGACCGGTCTGGACCTGCTCCCGCTCGGGCGGGTGGTCGACGACGCCAAGGTCTCTGACCATCACGCCATCATCCCCACGCGGGCCCAGCACGACCTCGAGCGCATGGGCGATGACGACCGCCGGGTGTATGACCTGGTGGCCCGCCGCTTCCTGGCCGTCTTCCATCCGGAGGCCGTTTTCGAGAACACGCGCGTGGAGACCACCGTCGTCGCCTCGGGCGACGGCGCCCCCGGGCACGTCTTTCGCACCCGGGGCAAGCTGCTGCTCGTGCCGGGCTGGCGTGGCGTGTACGGGGAGACTCCCGCGGAGGCGCGTGAGGGCGACGATGACGACGGGGGAGACCAGCAGTTGCCCCAGCTCATCGAGGACGAGTCAGTTGCGGTGCGCGAGGTGGGAGCCGAGCGCAAGGAGACCAAGCCGCCGCGGCGGTTCAGCGACGCCTCGTTGCTGGGCCAGATGGAGACGGCGGGCAAGCTCGTGGACGACGACGAGCTGCGTGAGGCCATGAAGGATTCCGGCATCGGCACGCCGGCCACGCGGGCGGCCATCATCGAACGCCTGATCGATGTGGGTTACGTCGAGCGCGACGGCCGGTCTCTGGTGGCCACCGAGAAGGGACTGAACGTGGTACGCCTGCTCGGCGAGCACGCCCTCACCTCCCCTGACCTGACCGGTCGTTGGGAGCACCGCCTAGGCCGCATCGAGCGTGGCGAGGACTCGCGGCGCAAGTTCATGAGCGACATCGCCGGCTTCGCCGAGGAGACCGTGCACGAGCTGGACGCGAAGCTGAAGGACGTGCGCATTCCGCGCGCCAACCTCGGGCCGTGCCCGGTGTGCGGGCACGCCATTGTCGAGAATCGCAAGGGGTTCTCCTGCTGGTCGCGCGAGGACCCCGGCTGCGGGTTTGTCATCTGGAAGTCCAAGGCCGGCAAGCAGCTGGGACTCCCGGTGGCCCGCGAGCTCATCCGTACCGGCTTCACCGCCCGGCCGGTCACCGGCTTCCGCGGGCGCAGCGGACGCAGCTTCCGAGCCCGCCTGGCCCTGAGCCAAACCGAAGAGGGGAGATGGCGTGTCGAGTTCAACGAGCCGTGGGCTCGTGACGGAGCACGCCCGCCCGAGGCCGAGGAGGCGACCGAGGACGCAGCCGCCGGCGCGGCCAAGGCCGCCTCTGCCCCCGAGACCGCGGCCGCCTGATGAGTTCTAGCTCGAGCCGCTGAGCGCCGTGCCTGTGCGGGCGCGGGCGCGTCGGGAGCGTGCGCGACCATGGGGTCGTGGCTCTCAAGCTGATCACCGGACCGGCGAACTCAGGTAAGGCGCGCGCGGTGCTCGGCGACCTGCGCGCACACGCGGCGCACGGGCGCGAGCCGCTGATGGTCGTGCCCACGCGCGCCGACGCCGAGCACTACCGCCGCGAGTTGGCCGAGGGAGGCACGGTGTTCGGCGTGCGGGTGGAGCCCTTCGCCGGCCTGGCCGACGAGCTGGCCGAGCGGGCGGGGGGCGGGCCGCGCCTGGTCAGCGACACCGTGCGCGAACGGGTGGCCGAAGTGGCGGCCGGGGGGACGCGCCTGCAGGCACTGGGTGACGCGGCACGCACGCCCGGATTTCCACACGCGCTGTCTGCGTTCGCCGCTGAGCTTGCCTCCCAGCGAGTCCAGGTGGGCCGCCTGCGCTCGGCCCTGCGGGCCTGGGCCGGGGATGATCCGTCACGGCGAACCTACGGGGAGGACCTGGCCGAGCTCTACGGGCGCTATCGCGCACTGCTCGCGCGACTGGGGCGCGCGGACGCCGAGGGAGCATCCTGGGCGGCGCTGGACGGGCTTCGGCGGTCGCCCGCACGCTGGGGAGCAACCCCGGTCTGCTTCTACGGCTTTGATGATCTGACCGCCACTCAGATCGACGCGATCGAGACGCTGGCCACGGTCATCGACGTCCCGGTGACCGTGAGCCTGGCCTACGAGCCCGGTCGCCACGCTTTCGCGGGTCGGGCGACGACCTTTCAGCGGCTGCGTCCGCTGGCCGACGAGCACGTCGCTCTGGCCGCCGACGACGCGCATTACGCACCCGGGTCGAGAGCCGCGCTGCACCACCTGGAGCGCGGTCTGTTCGAGACGGACGTCCACCCAGTTGACCCAGGCGACGCGGTGGCCCTGCTGGAAGCCGGGGGAGAGCGGGCCGAGTACGAGCTGGTAGCCGGCGAGGTGTCGGCGCTGCTACAGCGGGGGCTGGCGCCACATGAGATTGCCCTGGTGGCCCGCCTGGGCAGCGATTCGGCCGAACTGCTGGCCGAGGTGCTGGGCGCCTATGGGATCCCGCACGCGCCGGCGCGACGCACGAGGCTGACCGACACCGCCGCCGGCGCCGGATTGCTGGGATTGCTGCGCTGCGCTCTGCTGGGGGGCAGCGTGGCGGATCTGCTCGCCTATCTGCGCACTCCGGGCGTGCTGAATGACCCGTGCCGGGCTGACGAACTGGAGGCTCGCGCCCGTGTCCTCGGCGCGAGCAGCGCGGCTGCCGCGCTCGAGCAGAGCGGGGGTGAGCGTTGGCCGCTGGCGGCCGTGGACCGCCTGCGCGCCGCGGCCGCCGGTGGCCCGGGCCCCCTCATGTCCGCCGCCGTGGCGGAGCTCGAGCGGCTGGTCACCGCTCCGGGACGACGGCGCGCGCCGCGCCCCGACGCCGACGGAGCTCTGGAGCTGAGAGCGCTCGCGCTGGTGCGACGCACGGCGGGGGAGTTGCGCGAGCTTGGCCGCCGCCGCGCGGAGCTCGTGCCCGACGCGGCCGGGCTGGTGGCCATGCTCGCCGACCTGACGCTCGCCGCCAATGAGCATCAGCCCCCCGACGCGGTGTTGGTGTGCGATCCCCTGGCCCTGCGCGCGCGCAGGGTGCGAGCTCTGTTCGTCTGCGGCCTGCAGGGAGGGCTGTTTCCCGCGGTCGCGCGAGCGGAGCCCTTCCTTTCCGATCGCGAGCGGGGACGCTTGGCGGTCGCGTCTGGCCTGACGCTGCCCCGTCACGACGAGGGGCTGGGGGCCGAGCGCTACCTGCTCTACGCGCTCATCTCCCGCCCGCAGGAGCGGCTGGTGCTCAGCTGGCGCACGGCCGATGACGCGGGCACGCCGCTGGCTCGGTCGCTGTTCGTCGACGACGTGTGCGACCTATTCTCAGATGTCCTGCGCGAAGGAACGCGGCGTCGGGCGCTGGGAGCGGTGCACTGGCCAGGCCCGGGTCATCGCCCCACGGCGAGCCTCGCGTGCGCGAGGCCGGCCGGGAGTTCGCGGGTCTCCGCAGCCGGGCTCGCGCCGCTAACCGACCGGGGACTGCTGTCCGAGCTGGCCCAGGCGCCCTGGTCGGCGTCCGGCCTGGAGGTGTGGGCGCAGTGCCCAACGCGGTGGTTCGTGGAGCGACGTCTGCGCGCCGGCGAGCTCGAGCCCGACGCCGAGGCGCTGGTCAGGGGCGGCGTGGCTCACCGCGTGTTGGAGGCCACCCTTGGGGCCCTGGGGACCGAGACCGGCTCGGCGCGCCTTGAGCCCGGCCGCCTGCCGCTGGCCCGTCGCCTGCTGGCGAGCGCAATGCGCGAGCACGGCGCCCCTACCGCCCTGTCCACCGTCCCCGAGCGCCAGGCGGCAGCGCAGCGCCGTCTGCACATCGATCTGGAGCGTTACCTCGAGCACGCCGCTGCGTCGCCCGCGCCGTTCGCGCCCGCGCACCTGGAGCTGGGCTTCGGCTTCGACGATGAGTCGCTGCCCGCGCTGGACCTCGGCGACGGTATTCGCCTGCGCGGGCGCGTCGACCGCGTCGACCGCGACGAACAGGGGCGCGCGTTGGTGTGGGACTACAAGGGCAAGCGTGCGCCGGAGGCGGCCGCCTGGCTGTCGGGTCCCAGCTTCCAGATGGCTGTCTACATGCGCGCGGTCGCGCGGTTGCTGGACGTGCGCGTCGTCGGCGGCCTCTACCAGCCTCTCGGGCGTGCGGATCTCAGGGCGCGTGGTCTCCTTGACGCCGACGTTGCCCCCGAGCTTCAGTGCGTGGTCACCGATCGGCGTCCGAGTGAGGACTTCTCGGCCCTGGTGGAGCAGGTGCTCGACGCGGCGCGCCGCGCTGCGCGCGAGGCCCGGGCAGGCGGGCTGCAGGCGCGGCCGCAGAGCTGTTCGCCCGGGGGATGTCGCTACCCGTCCATCTGTCGATGCGAGCGCTGACCGAAGAGCAGGAGCGGGCGGTCCGACGACGCTCGCAGTCGGTCGCCCTCGCGGCCGCAGCGGGAAGCGGCAAGACCTCGGTGCTGGTCGAGCGCTTCGTGCGCGCGGTGCACGAGGACGACGTGGCGCCGGCGCGCATTCTGGCCATGACCTTCACCGAGCGGGCGGCCGCAGAGCTGCGCGCCAGGGTGCGCGAGCGCTTCATGGAGCTGGGCGACCGCCGCGGCGCACAGGAGACCGAAACGGCCTACGTGAGCACCGTGCACGGCTTCTGCTCGCGCCTGCTGCGCGCGCACGCGCTGGCCCTCGGACTCGACCCGGGTTTCGTGGTGCTCGACGGGCCGCAGGCCGAGAGCGTGCGCGCCACCGCCCTGGGGCGAGCCGTGGGCGAACTGGTCACCGGACCGCGCGCCCGGGAGGCGGTGGATCTGGCGGCCGCCTGGGGAGTGGACCGCCTGAGCTCGAGTATCGGTGCGGTGTACGAGGAGCTGCGCAGCCGCGGACAGCGCCGGCCACGCCTGCCCTGCGCGCCCCCGCCCGACCGTGCGCGCGGGGCCGCGGCAGCCGGCGCCGTCAGCCAGGCCGCTCGGGCGGCCGCGCGCGAGCTCGGCGACCGAGACTCTGAGGCGCCGGGTGCCCGTGTCCGGTCCGCGCTGCGCGCGCTTGCGCAGGCGGAGGAGTTGCTGGCCACACCGGCAGGGCGCTGGGACGTGCAACCGCCGCTGGGCGCCAAGCTGGCGGCGCTGCGCCTTCCGTCCGCCACCGGAGCGCTGTCCGGGCCGGCCTGTGAGGCCTACCGCCAGACGGTGGACGCCTACGCACGTCTATGCGCCGATTACCACGGCGCTCACGCGCTCGGACTCGTGGATGTGCTGCTTGACCGCTTCGGGCGCGGGTACGAGAGGCTCAAGCGCGACCGCGGCGCGGTCGACTTCGACGATCTCGAGCTGTTGGCCCGCGAGCTGCTGCTCGGAGATCCGCGGGTGCGCGAGGCATGGAGCGAGCGCTTCGACCTGATCATGGTCGATGAGTTCCAGGACACCAACCCGCGCCAGCTGGATGTTCTGCGGGCACTGGAGCGCGAGAACCTGTTCACCGTGGGCGATGAGTTCCAGTCGATCTACGGCTTCCGACACGCGGACTCCAGGCTGCTGCGTGCGCACGGCGCCGAACTTGCCCGCAGCGGCGCCAGCCTGGCCCTGCGGCTCAACTTCCGGGGGCGCCCCGCACTGCTCGACGTCGTCAACGCCGCCTTCAGCGCACGCTTCGGCGCCGGCTTCGAGCCGTTGCAGGCGGGCCGTGAAGACGTTCTGCGCGGAGCGGGCGAGCCACCGGCGGAGCTGCTGGTCACCGACATGGCCGGTTGGGAGGGAGAACCCTGGGTGTCTGAGGGCCTACCGCCGGCCCGGCCCTGGCGCCACGCAGAAGCGCGTCTACTCGCCCAGCGTGTGGCCGAGCTGGTGGCCGACCGCGAGGTCACGCCCGGCCAGGTCGCGGTGCTCGTGCGTGCGAGCACCGACATCCCCGTCTATGAGCGCGCACTCGAGGAGGAGGGGTTGCCAACCCTGGCGGCGGGTGGCGGCGGCTACTGGTCGGGTCAGCAGGTCGAGGATCTGTTGGCGTGCCTGCGCGTGCTGGCCAACCCGCTTGACGAACTTGCGCTCTACGGCGCCCTGGCCTCCCCGATCGTCGGGCTCTCCTCCGATGCGCTGGCCTTGATCGCGGCCTGCGGACGCGGCCGGGGTGGTCCCTGGCGAGTGCTCGCCGAAACGTTCTGCGCGTCAGCTGACCCGCCTTTCCGCGACCCGGCCACGCCGGACGGTGGGGAGGATCTGGGCACCCGCCTGGCGGGCGCCGATCGACAGGCGCTCGCCCGTTTTTGCCCCTGGCTTGTATCCGAGCGGGCTCAGCTGAGAAGCCATTCCGTCGCCGCCGTCCTGCTGCGCATCCTCCGTCACAGCGGCTACGTCGAGCACGTCCTGGGACTGCGCTGGGGCGAACGTCGCCTGGCCAACGTGCACAAGCTGCTGCGCCTGGCCCGCGAGTTCGAAGCGTCACAGGGTCGTGACCTGCGCGCCTTCCTCGACATGGCCACACGCAGCGCCAGGGGACCTGGGCGCGAGCCCGACGCGCCCATCGCCGAGGCCGATGTCCGCGCCGTGCGGCTGATGACCATTCATGCCGCCAAGGGACTCGAGTGGGATGTCGTGGCCGTGGCCGACCTCGGTCGCCGCGCCCGGGTGGAGGTGCCCGACGTGCTCGTCGACGGCGAACGCGTCGGGTTGCGCCTACCCACGATGGACGGCTCGGATCCTTCCCCGGCGATGCGCTACGACGTGCTGCGGGCCGAGCGCCAGCAACGCGAGGCTGCGGAGGAGGAGCGCGTTCTCTACGTGGCCATGACTCGAGCGCGTGAGCGGCTGCTGCTCAGCGGCGCCGTCGAGCTTGACGGCTGGCCACGCCCGGCGACCGCTGGTGCTGCGCCGCTGAGCTGGCTCGGCCCGGCGCTGGCGCGGGACCTGCCCACGGGCTTGGACGTCGCCGAGGCCGACCAGGTGCGCTGCCCACCCGACGCCCCCCATGCGCGTGTGCGCTGGCGCGTGAGCACGCCGGCCCGCGTGGGGGACGTGCTCCTGCGCCGCTCCGCGGAGCGCCAGCCGCAGCCCGGGCTCGAACCGCAGCCGGTGGCGCCGCCGCCGGTGGTGTCGAGCACACCCGTCGCCCTGACACCCGGGCACGACCGTGTGCCCCGCCTCGGTGAACGCGCCCGGGAGCGTGAGGCAGGCGCGAGGGGGGCGCTCAGCTACACCGCGATCGCCGAACACGAGCGCTGCGGCTACCGGTACTACCTCGAGCGGGTACTCGGACTTCCCCCCGATCAGGCCGGCGCGCCGGGTGGTTACGAAACCCTGAGCGGACGCGCGCGCGGCGCGCTTGTGCACCGCCTGCTCGAGCAGCTGGACTTCCGCCGGTCTGACACGCCCGCACCGGCGCAGATCGCCACAGTCGGTCTGGAGCTGGGCCTGCAACTTGACCAGACACAGATCTCACAGGTCGGTGCGCTCACCGCCGCGGTGGCCCGCACCGAGTTGGGCGCGCGGGTGGCGGCGGCGCCACGCGTTTATCGGGAGCATCCCTTCGCTTTCGCGCTGGCGCCCGATCTGCCGTTGCTGAGTGGAGTGGTGGACGTGTTGGCCCACGAGCTGGGGGGGACCGTCCTGATCCTCGACTACAAGAGCGATGGGGTAGCCGACGTCGACCTGGGTGAGCTGGTCGAGCGTGTCTACGCGGTCCAGCGTCACGTCTATGCGCTGGCGGCGCTCCGGGCGGGAGCGCTGCGCGTCGACGTCATCCACTGGTTCCTGGAGCGGCCCGCCGAGCCCGTCGGCGCCAGCTTCGAGCAGCTCGACGCAGGCTCGCTGGCCGCGGAGCTCGCTTTGCGCATGGCGCCCCTGGTCCAGGGTCGCTTCGAGGTGACCGAGCACCCGCACCGCGAGCTGTGCGTCAGCTGTCCCGGCCGCCGCGCGCTGTGCAGCTGGGACGAGAAACACACCCTGGCCCCCAGCGGCGGCCCAGCCGCAGCGCGCGTGCTTTGATGGTGGGACACTGACAGGGAAGGACGCCCGCGGTCGACCGCGGGTGGACGGGGACGCCGCGGCCCGCGGCAGCCGAAATCGGACAGGCCACCCCGATGGGGCGTGGAAGCGAGGAAGGGCATGCCCGAAAGCGGAGCAGATGTGGCTCGGGGAGGATCGTCCGCCGCCCGGCGCGTCCAGCGCGCCGAGCGTTCCCCCGCCGACCGCGAGCTGTTTGCGCTCTCCCACGACCAGGGAGATCAGCGGGCCCGAGAGCAGCTCGTGCAGCGCTACCTACCTCTGGCCAGGCAGCTCGCTCGCCGCTACCAGCGCGCCGACGAGCCGCTCGACGACCTCGTCCAGGTCGCCTCCCTGGGACTGCTCAAGGCCATAGACCGCTTCGACTCCGATCGTCAGGTGGTGTTTTCAAGCTACGCCGTCCCCACCATCCTGGGTGAGCTCAAGCGGCACTTCCGCGACCGCACGTGGTCGGTGCGGGTGCCTCGCGATCTACAGGAGATGGCCCTGCGGGTGGACCGCACGGTCACCAGCCTGTCGCTGGACCTGCACCGCTCTCCGTCGGTGGGTGAGATCGCGGCGGCGGTGGGGAGCTCCGAGGAGCGGGTGCTGGAGGCTCTGGAGGCCGCCGGGGCCTATCGCGCGAGTTCCCTGGACGCGCCGCGCGGCGGACAGGACGATGACGCCGGGGAGAGCGTGGCCGACGCGTACGGGACCGAGGAAGAGGGCTTTGACCGCGCCGAGAAGCGCGCGACGCTCGAGCCGCTGCTGAACCACGTGTCCGCGCGCGAGCGCACCGTGCTGCAGCTGCGCTTCGGCGAAGATCTCACTCAGGCCGAGATCGGCGCGCGCATCGGCGTATCGCAGATGCAGGTCTCGCGACTGATCCGCCAGGCCCTGGGCCGCCTGCGCACCGCGCTGAACGAGTAGGCGCTTCGCCGGGCGGCGCGCAAGTTCGCGTGCGTAGGTGGGCGCCCGACGCTGCGATCGGGTAGAAGGTGGGTAATGGCCCGGTCGATATGGACAGGCACGATCAGCTTTGGGTTGGTTACGGTGCCCGTAAAGCTCTACAGCGCGGTTTCTCCCAAGAGCGTGCGCTTTCACCAGCTCCACGCCACCGATCTCGTGCGCATCCAACAGAAGCGGGTTTGCCCGGCCGACGGGGAGGAGGTTGCCTATGGCGATCTGGTCAAGGGTTATGAGATCGCTCCAGAGCGCTACGTCGTGGTGGAGCCCGAGGAGCTCGCGGCGCTCGAGCCCCAGAAGACGCGCACGATCGACATCGAGGACTTCGTCGAGCTGTCGGAGATAGACCCCATCTACTACGACCACCCCTACTACCTCGCTCCTGGTACGGGCGGAGCCAAGCCATACCGACTGTTGCTTGACGCGATGCGCGAGTCGGGCAAGGTGGCCATCGCGCGAGTGGTGCTGCGTTCCAAGGAGCAGCTGGTGGCCATCCGTCCGATGCGCGACGTGCTTGCCATGGCCACCATGAACTTCGACGACGAGGTTGTCCCCGTCGAGCAGCTGGACGAGCTACCCGGCGAGGAGGTCAAGACGAGCAAGCGCGAGCTCGACGTGGCGCGTCAGTTGGTCGAGTCGCTCGTGTCTTCGTTTGAGCCCAGCCGCTACCACGACACCTACCGCGAGGCGGTGATGTCGCTGATCGAGCGCAAGGCCGCCGGTGAGGAGGTGACGGCCGCGCCGGCACCGGAGGAGCGAGTGGTGCAGGCGCCGGATCTGATGAGCGCGTTGCAGGCCAGCTTGACTGAGGTGCGCCGCCGCACCGCAGACGCGGGACGCGAGGACCCCGCGCCGGCACGTCGGTCGCGGTCTGAGCCCGACGGCGACCAGGCCCCGGGGCCCAGTGCCAGGCAGGCGGCGTCCTCCTCCTCTGAGTCGACGGCCAAGGCGGCGACCAAGAAATCTCCCGCTAAGAAGGCGACCGCCAGGAAGTCCAGCGGCTCCAAGCCCACGGCCAAGAAGGGCTAGAAGCGCATCTCGAGGCGCAGCGCCTCGCTGCCGTCCTGCGCCGTCTCCACGGCAAGCTCGTCGGCGATCCGCTCCAGCACGTTGCCTACGCCGGGCACGCTGGCGTCGGCGATCAGCGCGCGGCCGCCCCTGCTGACCAACGGACCGATGCATAGGCCGATTCGGTCCCTGCGCGCGTCCACCCGCAGGCCGACGTGCCCGTTGGGCACATGGGCCGGCGCGTAGGCGCTGAGCGTCTCGCACACGATCAGGGTTTCGTCGAGACGGTCCACCGGACAATCGGCGCGCGCGGCAACGATGGAGACCACGCGTGACAGCAGGGGCCCGGCCAGCGGCCCGACCGAGACCCGCAGGCGAGCCGAATTCTCGTATGACCCGCCGTCGCTCGCGGTGGGCCCGGCGCTGCTCACCGTCGGACTCCGTTGATCTGGGAGTCGGCGGCACGCGGACCCAGGCTGAACACCATGCTCACCTCGGTGTGATCGTCCTCGTTGCGCCGCAGTTCCACGGCCTCCGCCAGAGATGCGATCAGGGGCAATCCCAGCCCGAGGCCCGTGCTGTCGGCGCGCGGGGTGATGCCGAGGCCGTGGTCGCGCACGATGATCGACAGACGGTCGGCGTCGATATCCGCACAGATCTCAAGCGGACCCTCCTCGCCCTGACGGTAGGCGTGCAACACCACGTTGGTGCACGCCTCAGTCACGGCCAGGCGGATGTCGGACAGTGTCTGCGGGTCCAGCGCCAACGCGTCGTCCAGCGCGCCGAACGCGTGACGAACGACGGCGATGTTCTCCGCGCGCGCGGGCAGCGTGAGCTCGATGTCTGGCGTGGTAATCCCCCCGCGGCTCGGGTGCGTTCCTACCTGCTGCCTTGGTGCCCCGCCGACGGGGATTTCACACATGCCCGGGCGGTGCCCCTGTCCGCCACCCCCCCCGCAGGGGTCGGCACGAGTGCGCGGCGCACGAGGGCTTGCGCCCCCGCGTGAAGCGCTGAGGGACCCCCGGCGCGCGGCCGGTGCAAGGGCGCCCGGGGTGGTCGCCGACGCGCGTCGCGGGGGCGGTTCGCGGAGGCCCTGCGCTGCTACGCTTTCGCGCTCCGCCTCAGGTGCCGCCGACTCACCTCACAGGGGCCGCAGACGCCCCCGGAGCACTTCATGACTTCGCACACTCAGCCTCCGGAGGCCGTCGGCCTGTACGACCCCCGCTTCGAGCACGATGCGTGCGGAGTGGGCATGGTTGCGCGCCTGGACAACCGCCCCACCCACGAAGTGGTGAAGCGAGCGGTGACCGCCCTGGAGAACCTCGAGCATCGGGGCGCGGCCGGGGCCGATCCTCGCACCGGGGATGGGGCCGGGATCCTGCTGCAGATGCCCGACGAGTTCCTGCGTGGGGTCGTCGACTTCGAGCTGCCCGACCCCGGTCGCTACGGCGTGCTCACCTGCTTCTTGCCCACCAACGAGACGCTGAGCGCCAAGCTGGCCGACCTACTCGAGCTGAACGTGCGGGTCGAGGGCCAGCGCGTGCTCGGCTGGCGCGACGTGCCCGTCGACGACCGGCACGTGGGCGAGATCGCCAACCGTTCGCGGCCGGTCATGCGCCAGCTGTTCGTGGGCGCCGGCCCCGAGCACGAGCACGACCAAGACGCCTTCGAGCGCAAGCTCTACGTGATCCGACGCATATGCGAGATCGCCGCCGGACCGGGCTTTTACGTCGCCTCGAGCTCCTCGCGCACCATCGTCTACAAGGGCATGCTCATCAGCCACCAGCTGGCCGGGTTCTACCCCGACCTCGGCGACGAGCGCCTGAAGAGCGCGGTGGCGCTGGTCCACTCGCGCTTCTCGACGAACACCTTCCCGTCATGGGAGCTCGCGCATCCCTACCGGGTCATCTGCCACAACGGCGAGATCAACACGGTCATGGGCAACATCAACTGGATGCGCGCCCGCGAGAGCGAGCTCGCATCCGAGCTCTTCGGCCGCGACCTGGCCAAGGTCCTGCCCGTGGTGCGACCCGGTGGCTCGGACTCGGCCACGTTCGACAACGTGCTGGAGCTGCTGACGCTATCCGGACGCTCGCTGCCCCATGCGGTGATGATGATGATCCCCGAGGCCTTCCGCGACCGCGACGACCTGCCTGAGGATCTCAAGGGCTTTTACGCCTACCACTCCTGCCTGATGGAGCCCTGGGACGGACCGGCGGCGGTGGCGTTCACCGATGGGCGCGTGGTGGGCGCCACGCTCGATCGCAACGGGCTGCGCCCGGGACGGTGGGCGCTGACCACCGACGGTCACGTGGTCCTCGGGTCCGAGGCCGGGCTGCTGGGCATTCCGGCGCACGAGATCGAGCGCCTGGGACGCCTGCAGCCGGGCAAGCTGTTCATGATCGATCTGGAGCGCGGGATGATCGTCGAGGACGGCCAGGTCAAGCACGAGGTGGCCACCCAGCAGCCCTACGGCGCCTGGTACGAGCGCAACACGGTGCACTTCAACGACATCGTGCCCTCCGACCAGGTGACGCTGTCCGACCAGCCCATGCGCACCCGTCAGCGCGCCTTCGGCTACACGCAGGAGGACCTGCGTGTGCTGCTGACGCCCATGGCGCGCGACGGGGCCGAACCGGTCGGCTCTATGGGCAACGACCAGTCGCTGGCCGTCCTCTCTGATCAGGCGCCGCCGCTGTACTCCTACTTCAAGCAGCTCTTCGCCCAGGTAACCAACCCGCCGATCGATCCGATCCGCGAGGACATCGTCATGAGCCTGGCCAGCAGCCTGGGAGGCGAGCTCAATCTGCTCGACGAGACGCCCGAACACGCGCACAAGCTGGTGCTCGACCAGCCCATCCTGCGCAACCGCGAGCTCGAGACCCTGCGTCACGTGTCCCACGAGGTGTTCGCGGCGCACACGATCGACACCACCTGGCCGGTGATCGACGGCCCGGAGGGCATGCGCGCGGCACTCGCGCGGATCTGCGATCAGGCCCACGACGCGATCGCGGCCGGCGTGAACATCATCATCCTCTCTGACCGCCTGCTCTCCCCGCGCCGCGCCCCGCTCCCGGCCCTGCTGGCCGTGGCGGCGGTCCACCACCACCTGGTGCTCGAGGGCACGCGGCTGCGCGCCGGGCTGATCGTCGAGTCGGGAGAGCCGCGCGAGGTGCACCACTTCGCCACCCTGATCGGCTACGGGGCGAGCGCGATCAACCCCTATCTGATGTTCGAGACGCTGGAGGAGATGATCTTCCACCGGCACCTGGCCGCGCGCGACGGAGAGGGCCACGAGGCGCCCCCGGCCCCTGAGGTCGCATCCGCCAACGTGGTCAAGGCGATCGGCAAGGGCCTGCTCAAGACCATCTCCAAGATGGGCATCTCGACCATCCAGTCATATTGCGGAGCGCAGATCTTCGAGGCCGTCGGTCTGGAGCGGGCCATCGTGGACATGCACTTCACGGGAACCGCCTCGCGGATTGGCGGCGTAGGGGTGGAGGTGCTCGCCCGCGAGGCGCTGGAGCGCCACGCGCGGGCCTACCCGCGACCGTCAGACGACCTGCTCCCGGTGGGCGGGGTCTACGCGTGGCGGCGCGACGGCGAGCACCACCAGTGGAACCCCGAGACCATCGCCCTGCTCCAGCACGCGGTGCGTGCACCCAACGGCGAAGTGGGCGCGGCCCTGCGCTCAGAGCCCGACGCCTCCGAGGGCGTGCGCGAGTCGCCGGCCTACGCCAAGTACCGCGAGTTCGCCGACATGGTCAACTCAGACGCCGAGCATCGAGCGACGCTGCGCGGGCTGCTGCGCGTGCGCTCCGATCTGTCCTCGGTCCCCCTGGATGAGGTCGAGCCGGCGACGGCGATCGTGCGGCGCTTCTGCACAGGAGCCATGAGCCTGGGCTCGATCTCGCGTGAGGCGCACGAGACGCTGGCCATCGCCATGAACCGCCTCGGCGGCCGTTCGAACACGGGCGAGGGCGGCGAGGACCCCAGCCGTTTCGAACCGGACCCGGGAACCGGGGATCTGCGCCGCTCGGCCATCAAGCAGGTCGCCTCCGGGCGCTTCGGGGTGACCATCCACTACCTGGTGAACGCCGACGAACTGCAGATAAAGATGGCCCAGGGCGCCAAGCCCGGGGAGGGGGGCCAGCTACCCGGGCACAAGGTCGACAACTACATCGGGTCGATTCGTCACACGACCCCAGGGGTCGGCCTGATCTCGCCCCCGCCCCACCACGACATCTACTCGATCGAGGATCTCAAACAGCTGATCTATGACCTGCGCTGCGCCAACCCGCGCGCCCAGGTATCGGTGAAGCTGGTCTCTGAGGTGGGCGTGGGCACCGTCGCCGCGGGGGTCTCCAAGGCCAACGCCGACCGCGTGCTTATCGCCGGCCACGACGGCGGAACCGGCGCCTCGCCCCTGTCGTCCATCCAGTCCGCCGGCGTCCCGTGGGAGATCGGGCTGGCCGAGACTCAGCAGACCCTGCTGCTCAACGACCTGCGCTCGCGCATCATCGTGCAGACCGACGGCCAGCTGAAGACCGGTCGCGACGTGGCCATCGCGGCCATGCTCGGCGCCGACGAGATGGGGTTCTCCACCGCTCCGCTGATCGCGACCGGCTGCATCATGATGCGCGCCTGTCATCTGAACACCTGTCCGGTGGGCATCGCCACGCAGGACCCCGAACTGCGCAAGCGCTTTGCGGGTCAGCCCGAGCACGTGGTCAACTTCTTCTTCTACGTGGCCGAGGAGGTCCGTGAGATCCTGGCCTCGCTGGGCCTGCGTTCGCTCGATGAGGCAGTCGGACGCGTGGACCTGCTGGAGACCGACGAGGCCATCGACCACTGGAAGGCACGTGGTGTGGACCTCTCCCACGTGCTGCGCCTCGTGCCCGTGGCCGACGGGACCCCGAGGCGCCGCACGCAGCCGCCCCCCCCGGTGCTCGAGGATGCCCTCGACCATCAGCTCATCGAGAGCGCCCACTCCGCGCTCGCCGGCGGCGACCCGGTACGTCTGGAGCTTCCCATCCGCAACGTCAACCGCTGCGTGGGGGGGATGCTCTCCAGCCACATCGCGCGCACCCGTGGCGCCGAGGGCCTGCCGGACGACTCGGTGGTGGTGAACTTCCGGGGCTCGGCGGGCCAGAGCTTTGGTGGGTGGCTGGCCGCCGGGGTCACCTTCACGCTGCGCGGGGACGCCAACGACTACGCCGGCAAGGGGCTTTCCGGCGGCACGCTGGCGGTGCTGCCTTCCGACGGAATGTCCCCGAGCTTCGTGGCCGAGAAGAACGTCGTGGTGGGCAACACCGTGCTCTACGGAGCCACCGGCGGCAAGGCCTTCTTCCGCGGGCTGGCCGGCGAGCGCTTCGCGGTGCGCAACTCCGGGGCCTGGGCGGTGGTCGATGGGGTCGGCGATCATGGCTGTGAGTACATGACCGGAGGCCGCGTGGTCGTACTGGGAGCCACCGGACGTAACTTCGCCGCAGGCATGAGCGGTGGTGTCGCCTACGTACTTGACGAGCAGGATGCCCTCGCGGCCCGCTGCAACATGGGCATGGTCGGCTTCGACGAGATCGGCGAGGCCGACGCCATCGAGCTGCGCGCGATGATCGCCGAACATCACCAGCGCACCGACTCGTCGGTTGCCGCCCGGGTGCTCGAGGACTGGGATCACGCGCTCGGTCGCTTCGTCAAGGTCATGCCTCACGACTACAAGCGCGTGCTGGCCGAGCTCGCCGCGCAGGAGTCCCAGGCGGCATCTCCCGCGTCCGCGGAGGAGGGCCAGGCGGACGCCGTCTCCGAAGACGTGACCCCGCACGGCGATCCGGCGTCGGCCTCCGTAGTGGCCGCTCGCGCGCCTTCCGTCGGGCGCCCTGAGCGCGCTGAGGACTTCGCGCAGGAGGCGGTCGACGTGGTCGGCGCCCCCGGGGTGCGCGAGGGGGAGGGCGAGTGAGTGTCCATCCGCTCGCAGCGCCCGCACAGAGTGACTGAGCGCCCCCATGGGTGAGCTCGGCGCCTTCTTGAAGGTCCACCGCGCCGGGCCTGCGCAGCGAGACCCGCGCGAGCGCGTGAGCGACTACCGCGAGTTCACCGTGTCGCAGCCGGCGGACGAGCTTGGCCAGCAGGGTGCTCGGTGCATGGAGTGCGGTGTCCCGTTCTGTCACAACGGTTGCCCGCTGGGCAATCTGATTCCCGACTGGAACGACCTCGTGTTCCGTGATCGCTGGGAGGACGCCATCGCCCAGCTGCATGCGACCAACAACTTTCCCGAGTTCACAGGGCGCCTGTGTCCCGCCCCGTGCGAGGCCGCATGCGTACTGGAGATCCGCGAAGGCGATGCCGTGACCATCAAGCAGATCGAGAACGCGATCATCAACCGCGCCTGGGATGAGGGATGGGTCACGCCTGCACCGCCGCGGCGCGAGAGCGGGCACGCGGTGGCGGTCGTGGGCTCGGGCCCGTCGGGCATGGCTGCCGCTCAGCAGCTGCGCCGCGCCGGACACCGGGTGGTGCTGTTCGAGCGCGATGAGGCCGCCGGGGGGCTGGTGCGCTTCGGCGTGCCCGACTTCAAGATCGAGAAGTGGTTGGTCCAGCGCCGTGTCGACCAGCTCACGGCCGAGGGGGTCGAGCTTCGCTGCGGGGTGGACGTGGGTCGCGACGTTGGGGTCGACAGCCTGCGCAGCCAGTTCGACGCGGTGGTTCTGGCCACCGGCTCCCGCGTGCCGCGCGACCTGCCTGCGCCCGGCCGCGACCTGGCGGGCATCCACTTCGCCATGGACTACCTCTATCAGCGCAATCGCTGGGTGGCCTCGGAGCTCGGCCCGGCGCCCAGCGCGCCGGCCCCACAGGGCGCCAGCCCCATCACGGCGGCGGGCAGGGATGTGGTGGTCATCGGGGGCGGCGACACCGGGGCGGACTGCGTGGGCAACTCTCTGCGTGAGGGCGCGCGCTCGGTGACCCAGCTCGAGCTGCTGCCCGAGCCGCCACCGCGACGTCCGGACGAGCGCACCCCCTGGCCGTTGTGGCCCACCAAGTACCGGCTGTCCTACGCCATGGAGGAGGCTCAGCAGACCGGACGCGGTGAGCAGGACTACTCGATCGCCACCACGCACTTCAGCGGCGACGGCGACGGCGCCGTTGCCGCCCTGCACATCGCTCAGGCCCAGGACGCTCCGCCCTTTGCCCCGGTGCCCGGCACCGAGGGTGAGCTCTCGGCTCAGCTGGTGCTGCTGGCCATGGGCTTCCTGCATCCCGAGCAGGATCTGCTCGACCAGTTCGGGGTTCAGCGCGACGCCCGGGGCAACGTGAGAGCGGTACGTCCCTACACCACGTCTGAGCCGGGCGTGTTCGCCGCCGGCGACGCTCGGCGGGGGCAGTCCCTGATCGTATGGGCGATCAACGAAGGCCGTCAGTGCGCGCGCATGGTCGATCGCTTCCTGAGCGAGCTCCCAGACGACGCGCCGACCGCCGCACGGGCGCCCGCCCGGGAGCCTGACGGGGCGGCACACGACGCCGCGGTACTCGGGGAGGCCGACGCCGATGAAGGTCCCGAGGGGCCGCCCCAGCACGTGGGCCCGGGCGTATCCGCCGCGTCGTGAGCGTCTACGCTTTCGTGCGCGGAGCCCGAGGGGCGCGCCCGCGGGCGACCCGAGAGGAGACGCCGTGGACGAGCTGCCCACCGCCTGCGTGATCGGCGCCGGGTCCTCCGGTATCGCGGCCGCCAAGGCGCTGCACACCCGCGGGATCCCCTTCGACTGCTTCGAGAAGTCCGACGAGGTGGGTGGCAACTGGGTCTTTGGCAACCGCAACGGCATGTCCGCCGCCTACCGGGACCTGTTCATCAACACGTCTCGCGAGCGGATGGCCTACTCGGACTTTCCCATGCCCCAGTCCTATCCGGACTTCCCCCACCACTCGCACATTCGCGCCTACTTCAACGACTACGTCGATCACTTCGGGTTGCGCGACCGCATCACCTTTCAGACCGGCGTGGCGGCGGCACGGCGCGACGAGCGCGGACTGTGGCTCGTGACCCTGCAGTCAGGGGAGACACGCAGCTACGACGCCCTGCTGGTGGCCAACGGCCACCACTGGGATCCCCGCTGGCCCGAGCCCGCCTTCCCGGGCTCGGACAGCTTCGCCGGCGTGCAGATGCACGCCCACTCCTACGTCGACAACACGGCCTGGGCCGGGAAGGACGTGGTGGTGCTGGGCATGGGCAACAGCGCCATGGACATCGCCGTGGAGTCCAGCTACGTGGCGGCCAACACTTATCTGGCGGCGCGCCGCGGCGCGTGGATCATTCCCAAGTACATCTTCGGACGCCCGGTGGACCAGTTGCACAACGACCCGCGCGTCCCCTTCGTCATCCGCCAGCGGATTCTGCACAACCTCATCCGCGCCTACAACGGCAGTCCCGAGCGCTACGGGCTCCCGCGCCCGGACCACCGCTTCGGCGAGGCCCACCCGACCGTGTCGGGGCGCATCCTGGACCGCATCACCCACGGAACGGTCACCCCCAAGCCCAACATCGAGCGTCTGGGCGCAGACCGCGTGGGCTTCACCGACGGCAGCGAGGTGCACGCCGACATCGTCGTGTATTGCACAGGCTACAAGATCACCTTCCCGTTCTTCGACACGGGTCTCATCAGCGCCCCGAACAACGATATAGCGCTGTTTCGCCGCGTCTTTCATCCTCAGATCGGCAACCTCTTCTTTGTCGGCCTGCTGCAGCCGCTGGGAGCGATCATGCCCCTCGCCGAGGCTCAGGGAGAGTGGGTGGGCGACTACCTGACCGGAGGCTACCGACTGCCGGCGCCGGGCCAGATGCGCCGCGACATCGAAGCCGACCAGGCGGGCATGCGCCGGCGCTACGTGGCCTCAAAGCGCCACACCATCCAGGTCGACTTCGACGACTACCTGCGAGCGATGGACAAGGAGCGCCGCGCCGGAGCACAACGCGCGCAGCGCATACAGGGGCTGCCCGTACCAGCGCGCGCCCGCCAGGACGGGCCGCGCGCGGCCGTCTGAGCGCGCTCATCGGTGCGCCGCAAGCTTTACCCCGAGCCGAGCGCGCAACCTTCAGGCCTCTAGGCTGTTCTCACACGCGTGCACCAACGCCCGCAGAGGGCAACGCGCCGCCGGGTCCCTTGGCTCGCGTCCGGGGGGGCACCCCGCCAGGACCCTCATGGCCGTCACATCGGCCCACCCCCAAAACAAGACGAGAGGTAGACAACACGTGCTCAAGCGCCGCTCACTAGCCCTGCTGCTGCTCACGGTGTTCGCCCTGAGCGCGCCGCTGGCCGCCGGGGCCTCCGCATACTCGACGGGCATCGGCGATCAGCAGACCGAGATGTTCGCCGACGCGCACTGGAAGCAGCTGAACACACGCATCACGCGCTACATCACCCCCTATGACACCGTCACCCAACGCCTTGACCTGGCGCGCGCGCGTGCCTTCATCACCCAGGCCACGGCCGCCCATCAGCGAGTGCTCATCGCCTTCTACCACTCCCGCCGCAGCGCCCGCCGCAACCCGACCGGCAAGGTGTACACGGCCGACGTGAAGCGCTTCATGAAGCTGTTCCCGCAGGTCACCGAGTACCAGCCCTGGAACGAGGTCAATCGCGGCAACACCCGCGCGTTCGCCAGCCCGTCCCCGTCCCAGGCAGCCGGTTACTACAAGATCCTGCGCTCGCTGTGCCCGCGCTGCGCGGTCACCGGGCTGGATATCCTCGACCAGGCCAACGTAGGACCATCGCTGCGCTTCATCTCGCAGTTCCGCTCGGCGCTGCGGCGCCTGCACGTGCCCACCCCGCAGCTGTGGGGCCTGCACAACTACTCGGACACCAACCGCTTCGGCAGCAGTCGCACGCGAGCCGTTCTGCGTGCGGTGCCCGGCCAGGTGTGGCTGACCGAGACGGGCGGCATCGTGAAGTTCGGCGGCGCCTTCCCGAACCGCAAGGGGTCGGGCAACAGGCGGGCGGCCAAGGCCCTGTCCTACATGTTCAAGCTGGCCGCGTCGAACCGACGCATCTCCCGCCTGTACGTCTACCAGTGGACGGGCTCGAGCTCGCGTGCACGCTTTGATGCGGGCCTGACCGACCGCCGCTACGTGCCCCGTCCGGGCTACGTGGTGGTGTGCAAGAAGCTGCACGCCAAGCGCTGCCGCGGATTTCGCATAGATTCGCGCAACTAGGTAGCACGTCGTCCGGGAGGGCCGCGGTCATCGCGGCCCTCCCGGCAGGGCTCCGGACGGCGACGCTCAGCGCCTAGACTGAAGTCCCGGGTGCCCACCTTCTGCCGCCACAGCCGCTTCATCGAGCGCTGCCCGATCTGCGGACCCGAGACGCGGGCCGCGTCCCCGCGGCCCGGCTCGCGCAGCTCGCCGAGGCACAGCACCGCGGCGAACGCGAGTCCCACCACCGCCACGGCCCGGCGACCGGGTGGCGGGCGCGCTGCCGTGAGCGTGCGGCGTGAGAGCCGCGCGCTCGACGACGGCTACCGCTCGGCCCTCGTTCCCGGGCTGCGCTCTTCTCAGGACGCCGAGCGGCTGGCCACGGAGATCGGGTTCTCTGCCGGCCGCCTGCGCTCCCTGGCCGAGGACCCGCCCGGCCTGCTGGGCGAGATCGCCCGCACTGACGATCGCGAACAGGCCACGTGGCTCTGCCTGCTCACCGTGTACCTGTCGCCGCTGCACGGCCCGGACCCGTTCGTGGGGGTGCGCCGCGCAGCCACCGACTGGCACAGCGGTGAGATGCCCGACCTGACCGGAGTCCCCCTGGGACCACGCACCTCTCACGACCCGGCCCGGGGGCTGCGCACTCTGGAGGCCTACCGCCACTGGGCCCTGCGCGCAGGCTCGCAGGGCGCCGCCCTGGGAGGCGACCCGCAGTGGAGTGAAGAGCGGCGCTTCGAACGCGCCTTCGAGCGCCTGGCCCTGCCCGGTCTGGAACGGGCCGGACGCTATGACCTGCTGGTCACCCTGGGGCACCTGAAGCTGTACGGACTGCGCGCTGACTCCCTGCACGCCCGCGGTGACGACGACGCGGTGGCGGCCGCCAAACGGGTGTTCGCCATCGGGGACCCGCTCAACCTGGAGCTCCGGGCGCGCGCTCTCAGCGACGCCGCCGAGGTCCCGATCGAAACACTCGACCTGGCCCTGGCCAACTGGGTATCGCCCCAGCGCGCAAGCCTCGGCACGTCCGCGGACGGCGTCGATGAAGGCGCCGCCGACCGCGCCGCCGAGGCGCTCGGACTGTAGGCCCTACCGGGGCCGACCCCCGGGCGCCGGTCCCCGTCGAGACCGAGCCCGGCCTAACAGGGCGACGCGCCCCGTTTGCCGTCCACCACGCCACCTACAGTCCGCGCAACAGCACGTTCGCCGTCAAGTGTCAGGGAGCCGCGATGCCGCTCTGCTTCATCGAACCTCAGGACGCTATTCGAGTGATCGCCGAGTCGGTGGGGCGTGAGGCTCGCCGCCAGCTGGTGGGCGAGGTGGTCCGGGCCTGGGTGGACGACCTGCCCGAGCAGGAGCTCTCGCTGCACTACGCCAAGGCCGTCGCGGATCTCGATGACGACGACCTGCATATGCTCGCCGCCTGGCACGCCTCAATGGAGGTGGGTCACCCGGTGCCCAACACCGATTTCCTGGTCGGCGTCTTTCCGAGGTTGGGCGACAATCGCCGCGAGGCGCTGAAGATCGCCGCCGGCTTCCGGGGCGAGGAGGCATTCGATGCGGGGGTGGCCGAAGAGCAGGCGCTCAAGACGGTGCTCCCCCGCCTGTCGCGCGAGCGCGCCCTGGTCCTCGCTTCAGAATGCATTGAGCTCTACCTGTGGGACCGTCTGGGGTGTGAGAACTAAGGCCGGTCTGCCTGCCACGTGGGCTCGGATGGTCAGCGGCGCTGGGTCTCGCTCGCGGAGAGCCTGCGCAGGATGCTGTAGGGACCGACTCCCAACCGTCCCTCCATCTGCCAGGCCATGAAGGCGCAGTCCCAGCGCACGGCGACCGCGTCGTTCCCGCCAAGCTGGATGCTGGCGCTGCAGATGGCCTGCGCGGCGGCGCGGCGCGGGTAGTCAGAGTCCGCCTGGGGCCACAGCTCCAGGCTCGCGCGACGCTGTTGGCCCTGGGCGTCGTAGGTCGTCGAGAGCCTGGTCTCGTCGAGGGCGAGTAGCTGAGCGGGGGACCCCTCCTGCATGACGGCCGTGATCGTCTCGCGAGCGTGTTCGCAGATGCCGAGTGATCGCGCCGCACGCACGCAGATTGCCAGGTCGTCGTCCAGCCACGCGTCGAGCTCGCGCGCCACCGTCGTTGCGCCGGAGGGTTCGCCGACACGCGAGCGGCCCACCTGACCGATTCCCCCGATGGCCTCAGGACGTCCGCACACGGTGACCTGCCCCTGCACGCTGGCCAGCTGCTGCTCACCGGCGTGCAGCCCACCGCTGGTCGAGTCGCCCGCGGGCGCGGGCAACGTCGGGCCGACCGGCAAGACCTGCAGGGCGAAGGCGCCCTGGCCGTCGGGTCCTCCGTCGAAGTCGGCTGACCACGACCCGTCGGGCAGCGCGCACAGGCGCAACGGTCGCTGCGCCGCCGCGTGCTCGCTGGGACGAGGACCATCAGAGTGGACCACGGCCAGCGTCTGCGCGCCGGAGAACACCACCACCGCGGTCTGAACCCGTCCACGCTCGGGCCCGAACCTCAGCCGCGCCTGGCCGTAACGCCCGGCCTGGGCGTCGGCGAAGGACAGCGTGATCAGCTCGTCGCGCCGAGCCGGCGAGTCCGGGGACCCGGGGGAGGGCGAGGCGGGCTCGCTGCTCATCGGCGGTGCTCGTCGGGGTCGACCTCGACGGCGCTTCCCTCTATGTCGTAAGGACGCGCCCCGTCATTACCCGCTCGCGTGCCGGTCTGCCGATCGCCTCCCCCGCGCGATGGGCCGCGGTGGGTGCGTGCGCCCCAGCGAGTCGAGTCCGAGTCCCCCGGCCACGCCTCGAGCGGGTCGCCCTTGGGGCCGGTCGCCGGCCGGCGGCGACCGCCACCCAACCAGGCCGCGGTGACGCCGGTGAGCAGGCGGCGGCGCAGGTGCGCTTCAAGGCGCCGCCGAATGATCGACCGCGTGGGGGGCGCCAGCAACAGGGCGCCGAAGAGATCGGTGACGAAGCCCGGCGTGATGAGAAAGGCGCCTCCGACGAGGATCAGGGCACCGTCGAGAACCTCCCGGGCGGGCAGGCGCCGCTCGGCCAAGGTTGCGGTCAGGCGCCGCCAGGTCGCCCGGCCCTCCCTGCGCATGAGCACGCTGCCGATTACGGCGTCCGCGACCATCAGGACGAGCATGGGCAGCAGCCCGATCGCGTGCCCGATCTGCACGACCACGTAGACCTCGAGCAGAGTGGTGCCGATCAGGGCGGAGAAGATCGCCAGCAGGAGCACGGTAGTAAGAGGCTACGCCGCGGTCTCGCCGTGTGCCGCGCTGCCGGCGGCGGACCGCGCTTGCGGCGCTAGACTCACAACTCAGAATGCCCACCGTCGATGAGGTCATGGACGCCCTGAGCAACGTCATCGACCCGGAACTGGGTCTGGATTTCGTTGAGCTTGGCCTCATCTACGCGGTCGAGGTCAACGAGGGTGACGTACACGTGACCTTCACCCTCACCACGCCGGGCTGCCCGATCGGACCGCAGGTCACCGAGCAGATCGACGAGTTCGTGAACGAGCTCGACGGCGTCCGGTCGATCGAGTCCGAGATGGTCTTCACCCCGCCCTGGTCGCCGGAGAAGATGAGCGAGGACGCCAGGTTCGCGCTCGGCTTCTGAGGGTGGGTTTCAGGCGCGCGACGGCGGTGGCCGCAGCCCTTCTGACCCTCGGTTCCACGCTTGCGCCGAGGGCGACCGGTGCGCCCGGTGCGCCCGGTGGCCGAGCGTCAGGTGGCGCGCCGGCCACGGCGGCGGCCGCGGCAACCATATCTGCGTCCCCCCCCGGAGGCGCCGCGGGGAGCCGGGCCGGGACCTTGACCGGGCGGGTGCTCGTTTCGCTGCGAGCGCCGGCCCGTGGACGCGCTCACCCGGCCGGCGCCGGGGCCATGATTGCGCGCGCGGGCGCTCATCTCCAGGGCCCCAGTGTGGCGCAGATCGGCCTGCTCACCCTCGCGCCCGCGCCCGGCGTATCCGCCGGGCAGCTGCTGCGAAAGCTGCGGGCGCAGCCGGGCGTGCGCGCGGCCAGCCTGGAGCGCCGCTTTGCCTTTCGCGAGGCTCCCAACGATCCGGCGCTCAGCTCACCCGAGAACGCCGCCGGGACGCCGCCCGCGACTCCGGTCCAGTGGTGGGTCGCGCGCGAGGGCCTACCCCACGCCTGGGACGTCACCCACGGGGTGGGGGCCCGGTTGGCGGTGATCGACTCGGGAGTGGACGCCGGGCACCCCGAGTTCGCCGGCAGAATCGACGAGCTGGCCAACTTCGACTCCGCCGCGGGTGACGGTCTGACCGGCACCGATCGGGTCGGCCACGGAACCCACGTCGCGGGACTGGCGTGCGCCGTGGGCGCGAACGGCGTTGGGTTGGCCGGGGCCGGTTACGGCTGTCATCTGCTTGTCGAGAAGAGCGACCTGACCGAGGCCAGCGTGCTCGCAGCGATCGTCGACGCCACCGATCACGGCGCCGAGGCGATCAACATGAGCTTCGGCACCGACGGCTCCACCCCCCCGCCGCAGGCGCTCGTCGACGCTGTCTCCTACGCGGTCGCCCACAACGTCGTGCTGGTCGCCGCAGCCGCCGATTCACCCGTCCAAGAGCAGGGGGACCCGGCCAACGTGCTGCAACCGGCCGGCAGTGCCCCCGACATCACCCAGGGACGCGGGCTCAGCGTCACGTCGGCTAACTTCGCCGGGCAGCGCTCCACCTTCGCCGGCTCCGGCACGGAGATCTCGTTGGCTGCGTACGGATCTTTCTTCGACGGCGCCGGCCACGTCGGTCCGCCCGGCATATTCAGCACCTTCCCATCTGGGCAGACCGCTATCGAGCAGGGCTCGGTGGTGCCGCCGGTCGCGCCGTGCACCAGATGCCGTACCAGCTTCGCGGGCGACAATCGCTACGCCTACCTGACCGGCACATCGATGGCGGCTCCGCAGGTGGCCGCCGCCGCTGCCCTGCTGCGCCGGCTGAATCCCGACCTCAGCGCCCTGGAGGTCATCCGCCTGCTCAAGGAGACGGCCTCGCGGCCCGCCGGCGCGGGCTGGAGCGCGGACCTGGGATGGGGGGTGGTCAACACCGGGGTGGCCGTGGACCGGGCCCGGATCGTGGACCGACGGGCGCCCCGGTCGCGCCTGAGCGCACCGCGCACGGCGCGTCGCCCGACGATCACTCTGCACCTGAGCGCGGCCGATCCGGCGCTCGCCGGTCTCATCCCCTCCGGGGTCGATCACCTCGAGATCTACCGGACGGTCAACGGAGGGCGCCCGCTGCGCATCGCCGTGGTGGCGAGCGGTCACACCGCGGTGGTTGTCCGCGTGGCGCCCGGACGCCGGTACGGATGGTGGGCGGTGGCCGTCGACCGTGCCGGCAACCGTGAGTCCAGGTCGTCCCCGCAGGCCCGCACGCGCAGCGCACATCGTGCTCACCGCGCCAAGGCCCGGCGAGCAGCTCCCCGAACCCGACGCTCCCACCGCGCACCCTAGCGGGCCGGCACCCGCTCCAGGTGCTGATTGGACCACGCCGGCCGTTGGCGGAGATGGGCTACGAGCGGTTGACGGCGCGCACGCGCCGCGAGGTGGAAGCCGCGCCGTTGGTTGGCGCGGAGTTCCTGGCGCGCTGCTCACCGGCCAGCTCCAGCAGCCGTGCGAGCTCGGCGACGATGCCCTCCGCGATGACATCGATATCTCCCAGCGCGTCGTAGTCGCCCAGCAGTCCGAAGTTCATCTGGCCGTTGTAGGACATGATCGCGATGGCCAGGGCATGGTCGCGCGGCAGGAAGGCCACCGGGAAGACCTGTTGCATCTCACGCCCGAGTACGTACAGCGGAAACTGCGGTCCGGGCACGTTGGTCACGAGGAGGTTGAACAGGCGGGTGGAGAAGTTGAGCCTGGAGGCCTGGGCGAGCAGGGTGGGGGGAGCGAAGTTCTGGGCCCCGGCGATGACCTCGGCCCCGAGGGCCTGCTTTGACTCCTTGAGCCCACGCATGGCCTGGCCGATGAACTCGAGCCGCTGTAGGGGATCGGCGATGTAAACGGGCAGCGGCCCGCGCATGGCCGCGATGCGGTTGCCCCCCTGATGGTGCTCGTGCTCGGCGCGGATGGACACCGGCACCAGGGCGCGCAGCTCCAAACCTTCGGTGCGCACGCCGCGCGAGATCAGGAAGGTGCGCAGGGCGCCGGTCACCACGGCCAGCACCACGTCGTTGACGGTGCCGCCGAACACGTCCTTGATCGCTCGCAGGTCATCGAGACGGTTGGGCACTCCGACGAAGCGCCGGTGTGGCCCGATCTCCACGTTGAGCGGGGTGGAGGGGGCCGGGTTCAGTCCGGCCCACACGAGCTCCCCGATGCCCTCCGCGGCCTCTCGCGCGCTCACCAGCGCACGCTCGGGATGGGTGGCGGCGTTCACCATGCCGGTGGCGGCGACGATGCCCGCGCGCATCACGCCGCGCATGCCGGCGCCCACGAGCGACACCGGACCCGGCTCCGGGCGCGGCTGCCACGGTCGTCCGGAGTTCTCCACCCGTCGAGGCACGGGGGTGAGGTCGAAGAGCACGGTCGCCAGGTCCACTCCGGCGATCCCGTCGATCAGGGCGTGGTGGGTCTTGGAGATGAGGGCAAAGCGGTTGTGCTCAAGGCCCTCGATGAGCCAGGTCTCCCATAGGGGCTTTGTACGGTCGAGCTGCTGGGAGAAGATGCGGGCGGTTTGCTGCTGGAGCTGGTCCCAGTCCCCCGGAGCGGGCAGGGCCGTATGACGCACGTGGTACTCGAGGTTGAAGTTCGGATCGTCCACCCATACCGGGCGGCCGCTGTCCAGGGCGGTGTGGGCGAGCTTGTGCCGGTAGCGCGGGACCAGGTGCAGGCGCTGGCGGATCTGCTCGAGGAACACTTCAAGCGACGGGGGAGGACCCTCGAACACGGTGAGGCCGCCGACGTGCATGTGCGACTCCGGTCCCTCCTGGTGGAGGAACGAGGCATCGATCGGGGTGAGCCGGTCCAGGTGCTGTTGAGACATCAGGTTCTCCTCCGGGGGAAGGACGGCGCGCCCGCCAGCTCGTCGTGAGCGCGGAGGCTCAGAGCTCGGCCGAGTCGCTCGCGCCCAAGGGTACTGCGGCGGGTGGGCGCGTGGCGCAGGGCACCCTGGCGACGACGGGAGCAGCAAGCCGCGAGGATGTCGTGGATGGCGTGGGACTTCTCCACCGATGTCGCCTTCCAGGCGCAGCTGGACTGGATGGACGCCTTCGTGCGCGAGGAGATCTGGCCGCTCGAGACGCTGGACCTGGGCGTGCGCGAGCTCGAGATGGCCATGGTCCCGCTCCGCGAGCGTGTCCGGGAGCGCGGCCTGTGGGCGGCGCACCTGCCCCCGCAGCTGGGCGGTCAGGGCTTCGGCCAGGTGAAGCTCGGCCTCATGCACGAGATCGAGGGGACATCGATGATCGCGCCCCTGGCCTTCGGCAACCAGGCCCCGGATTCGGGAAATTCGGAGATCCTGGCCCTGGCCGGCACTCCCGAGCAGAGGGAGCGGTGGCTCGAGCCTCTGCTGGCGGGCGACCTGCGCTCCTCGTTCTCGATGACCGAGCCGGGCGCCGGAGCCGATCCCACGCTGCTGTCCACCCGGGCCGTGCGCGAGGGCGACGAGTGGGTCATCGACGGCCACAAGTGGTTCTCCTCGAACGCCTCCATCGCCGACTTTCTCATCGTCATGGCCGTCACCGATCCCGACGCGCGCTCCCACCAGCGGGCATCGATGTTCATCGTCTCCGCCGACACGCCGGGCGTGCGCATACTGCGCGACGTTGGCACCATGGAGCATCCCGAGGGAGACCTCGGTCGCTACGGCGGTCACGCGGAGATCCTCTATGAGAGCGTGCGGGTGCCCGCCGAGAACCTGCTGGGCGCTCGCGGCGATGGCTTCTCGATCGCCCAGCAACGGCTGGGACCGGGGCGGATTCATCACTGCATGCGCTGGCTGGGCGTGTCCCGCCGAGCGTTCGACATGCTGTGCGAGCGGGCGCTGACCCGGTTCACCCACGGCTCGCTGCTGGCCGACAAGCAGACCGTTCAGAACTGGGTCGCCGACTCCGCGGCGCAGATGCACGCCGCCCGGCTCATGACCCTGCACGCCGCCTGGGTGATGGACACCGCGGGCGCGCGAGCGGCACGCCGTGAGATCAGCCTGATCAAGTTCTTCGGGGCACAGGTGCTTCACGACGTAGTCGACCGCGCGGTTCAGGTGCACGGCTCGCTCGGTTACTCAACCGACCTGCCCCTGGAGGCCATGTACCGCTACGCGCGAGGCGCGCGTCTGTACGACGGCCCTGACGAGGTTCACCGCGCCGCCGTGGCACGCCTGATTTTGAGGGGCTTCCACGCGTCCCCCGGAGGCGTCCCCACCGAGCACGTGCCCACGCGCCGAGCGGAGGCGCAGCGCCGGTTCGCGAACCTGCTCGAGACCGTGACCGAAAATGACTGAGCAGCGGCGTGGCGGGGTCGCGGCCACTGCGGCCCTCTGCATCCTGGCGGGGGTCCTCAGCGGAGCGTTGTGGGCGCCGCAAACCGCGGCGGCTCGGTGGCACCCCCGTGCGGGCGTGCAGCAGTGGCAGTGGCAGCTGCAGGGACGGGTTGACCTGTCGGTGGCGGCCGGGGTGTACGACGTGGACGGCCTGCGGGCCAGCCGTTCGGTGGTCTCCGCCCTGCACCGGCTCGGACGGCGGGCCATCTGTTACGTCGACGTGGGCACGTGGGAGCCGTTCCGCGCCGACCGCAACCGCTTTCCCGCAGCGCTGCTGGGGTTGCCGGTCAGGGGCTTTCCGGGGGAGCGCTGGCTTGACGTGCGCGACCCCGCGGCCCTCGCCGGGGTGCTCGGCGCACGACTGCGCGACTGCGCCAACAAGGGCTTCGACGGTGTCGAGCCCGACAACGTGGACGGGTACGTGAACCGCACCGGCTTTGCCATCTCGGCCGCCGATCAGCTTCGCTTCGATCGTTGGGTGGCCGGAGCCGCCCACCGCGTGGGGCTGGCCGTGGGACTCAAGAACGATCTGGGCCAGACGCGCGCGCTCGTGAACGACTTCGACTTCGCCGTGGTCGAGCAGTGCTTTCAGTTCAGCGAGTGCTCCCGCCTGCGGCCGTTTGTGCGCGCCGCCAAGCCCGTCTTTGAGGCCGAGTATGAGCTCCCCCCCGCCCGTTTCTGCGCGCAAGCGCGACATCTCGGGCTCAGCGCCATGCGCAAGCGGGTGGGCCTGGGGTCCTACCGCGCGGCTGTGCTCCGGCGATGGCGCACGGACGGCCCGGCGGCAGGCGGTGACCGACCGCGAGCGCGGCCCCGACACCCCTCCCGGGCGACGCGCACGCGCGTCGGTGCGCCTGCTGTTGGCGGCCCTGGCCGTGCAACTGCTACTCGCGGGACTGTTGATCTGGGCGGTGGCCGGCGGCGGCAGCGTGCTGCGCGACCTGGTCGGCGCAGCGCGCTCGCGCCCGACCACGCCGCTGCCCGCGCGGCCCGGGCCAGCGACGGGCGCGCCCGTCACGCCGGCGGCGCCCTGACGAGGCTGTCGCGCACCCCCCTACACTCGGGGAGTGTCCGAGGTCCTGAGCGCAGTGAGTACCGTGCAGAGCCTGCTGCTCGCCGCGCCCCGTGGCTACTGCGCAGGCGTTGACCGTGCCGTGCAGACGGTTGAGCGCGCCCTGGAGTTGCACGGCCCGCCCGTGTATGTGCGCAAGGAGATCGTCCACAACAAGCATGTCGTCGCACAGCTGCGCGACCGCGGCGCGGTGTTCGTCGACGAGGAGACCGAGGTGCCCGAGGGCGCCGTGACCGTCTTCTCTGCCCACGGCGTGGCCCCGTCGGTGCACCGCAACTCGGCCGAGCGGCGCCTGCGCACGATCGACGCAACCTGCCCGCTGGTCACCAAGGTGCACGTGGAGGCTCGCAAGTTCGCCGCCGAGGGCTACACCGTCGTGCTCATCGGCCACGGCGGTCACGAGGAGGTCGAGGGCACGATGGGAGAGGCGCCGGACAGCATCGTGCTGGTCGAGACCGAGCGCGATGTGCACGAGCTGCGGGTGGCCGACCCCGACCGGGTGGCCTACATCTCTCAGACCACGCTGTCGGTCAACGAGACGCAGACGATCATCGAGCGCCTGCGTGAACGCTTCCCCCGCATCACCGGTCCGCGCACCGATGACATCTGTTACGCAACCACCAACCGCCAGGCGGCGGTCAAGCAGATGGCGGGCCGCTGTGATCTGGTGCTCGTCATCGGCTCGCGCAACTCCTCCAATTCGCAGCGCCTGGTCGAGGTCGCGCGCGACTACGGCAGCGAGGCGCACCTGGTCGACAACGAGCACGAGGTGCGCGAGGAGTGGCTGGCGGGCAAGCGGGTGGTGGGCATCAGCTCCGGCGCCAGTGCCCCCGAGGAGCTGGTGCAGCGGTTGGTGGCCTTCTTCCGGGCGCGCGGCGTACAGGACGTCACCGAGTTCGACGTGATCAAGGAGGATGTCCGCTTCATGCTTCCCAAGACCATCCGCCAGGCCATGGCCGGCGGTGCGCCGCTCTAGTCGCGCTCGGTCGGCGACCCAAGGGGCGTGGGTGGTCGCTGGGTGGCCGGCCGCGGGTGGCCGATGCGCACCCTGATCGTCTCAGACCTGCACATCGGCGCGGCCGATGGCGTGGATCTGCTGCGTCGCGCCGATGTGCGCGCCGAGTTGCTCGAGCAGCTGGCCGACGCCGACCGGCTGGTGCTACTCGGTGACGCGCTGGAGCTGCGTCACGCGCCCGCCCGTGCGGTGCTCGCGGCGCGTGAGGTCTTCGAGGATCTGGGGCGAGCGATGGCCGGACGTGAGATCGTGGTCGTGGCGGGCAACCACGACCACGCCCTGGTCGGGTCCTGGCTGGCCCAGCGCGCCGAGGAGCAGCCGCGTCTGCCGTTGGGTAGCGAGCAGCGTCTGGAACCTGAGCAGGGATCTGCGGCGCTGGCGCGGCTGGCTGCCTGGGCGCGCCCCGCGCGCGTAAGCGTGGCGCATCCCGGTCTGTGGCTGCGCCCCGACGTCTACGCCACCCACGGCCATTACCTGGACTGCCACCTGACGGTGCCCACCCTCGAGCGCTTGGGGTTGGGGATGATGTCGAGGGTCCTGGGGCGCCCGGCGGCTGACTTCGCCGGCCCCGATGATTACGAGGCCATGTCCGCGCCTCTGTTTGCGTGGATCGACGCGGTGGCGCGGCAGGCCTCGGCCGGCAGCGCCGTCGACGGCCGGGTGACCGTACGCGCCTGGGAGGCCCTGCGCCCGACCGGACGCCGGCGTCTGCGTTCGCGGCTGCTGGCCCTCGGCTTCCCGCTCGGGGTGGCGGGGCTCAACCGCGCCGGCCTGGGACCTCTGCACCCGGACCTGTCCGCGTCAGCGCTCAGACGTGCCGGAGTAAGGGCCATGGGCGAGGTGGCCGAGCGCCTGGACCTGGGCGCGACCCACGTCGTCTTCGGTCACACCCACCGAGCCGGACCGCTGCCGGGTGAGGCATGGTACGAGTGGGGAGCACCCTCCGGCGCCCGTCTGATCAACAGCGGCTGCTGGACCTACGACGCCTACTTCGTGCGGCGCGCGGGCGCGGACAGCCCCTACTGGCCCGGGGGCATGGTTGTGGTGCAGGACCAGGGCCCCCCCAGGTTGCTGCGCCTGTTAAGCGATTACTCCGCGGCCCAGCTCGCGCCCGAGGCCGCCGGCGCCGCCGCCACGCCGGGTGTAAAGCAGGTGGCGTGACAGGTGACGCTCGGGTCCACCGCCAACACCAGATCGCCGCGCGTGTGGCGCGGATGCTCGATCAGGCAGTGCGCTCCCGAATCGGTGACCGTGACCACATGGTCGTTGCAGCGCAGCGTGCCACGTCCCTCGAGCACCGCCCACACGCCGCCGGCCTCGTACGGTCCGCTGTAGGCACCGGCCTGATCCTCGGTCTGCGCGACCAGTGCGGCACCGGGGACGTCCTCGGGGCGCAGGGGCGCCAGCGGCTGGACCTCGAGCCCGAGCAGCTCGGCGATGGCCAGCTCGGTGTCCGCGTAGGCGCCTTCCCCGTAGTGGTAGTGGCTCAGCGTGCCCTCGGCGTTCCACAGGTAGCGCGCAGGCCAGCCCTCGTTTCCGTACTCCTTCCACAGCACGAGCTCGGAATCTATGAGCACCGGGTGGGTGATGCCCAGCCGTGCCACCGCCCTGCGGACCGCATCGGGGTCGCGCGACGGGGCAAACCCAGGACAGTGCACGCCGACGACGCGCAGCCCCGCGTCGCGGTAGCGCTCGTGCCAGGCCCTGACGTAGGGCAGCGTGCGCAGCGAGTTGGGCCGGCAGAAGTCCCAGAACTCGATCAGCAGGGGATGGCCCAGCTGCTGGTCCATGCGCAGGGTGGCCACGTTGACCCAGGGCAGGCGCGGCGGGAACGGCGGCGCGAAGATCTGGCCGGGCGGAGCGCGCACGGCTGAGCCACGCTAGACGATCGGAGTCCCCCTCGCCGTCGGCCCCCGCGACCCGCCCGCCGCCCCACACCCGCGCCCGGTGTGAACGAGCCGTGAAGGGGCGGCGCCCGACCGCGGCCGGGCGGCTATACCTTTAGCGGCGCGTCGCGCCTCGTGACGACGGCGTCGACGATGACCATGCCCAGTCCCAGCCGCCTTTTCATCGCCACCCTGCTCGCCGTCGCGGCGCTGGCCTGGCCGACGGGTCCACTGGCGGCGGCGCCCGCCGCCGCGCTACCGCACGTCGGCCATGTCTTCGTCCTCGTGCTCGAGAACCAGAACGAGGCGACCACCTTCGGGCCGGGCAGCCCGGCTCCCTACCTGGCTCACGACCTCCCCGCCATGGGCCAGATGCTGCCCAACTACTACGGGATTGGCCACGCGAGCCTGGGCAACTACATCGCCCTGATAAGTGGTCAGGGTCCCAACCCGATCACCCAGTCCGACTGCCAGTTCTTCATGGACGTGCTCCCGGGGACGATCGGCGCCGACGGTCAGGCCGCGGGCAGCGGCTGCGTCTACCCGAGCACCGTCAAGACGGTCGCCGACCAGCTCACCGCCCGCGGGCTGACCTGGAAGGGATACATGGAGGATATGGCCAACTCCCCGACCGAGAATCGGACCTGCCGCCATCCCGCCCTGAACTCTCAGGACAACACCCAGACCGCCCGGGCCGGTGATCAGTACGCGACGCGCCACAACCCGTTCGTCTACTTCCACTCGATCATCGACTCCCCCGACTGCTTCACCAAGGACGTGCCGCTGGACCGCCTGAGCGAAGACCTGCGCTCGGTGTCCACCACCCCGAGCTACTCGTTCATCACGCCCAACCTGTGCAACGACGGTCACGACGCCCCCTGCGTGGATGGGCGACCGGGGGGCCTGACCACGGCCGGGAAGTTCGCCTCGAGTCTGGTGCCCCAGATCGTCGCCTCGCCCGCCTTCCGCCAGGACGGCCTGTTGATCGTGACCTTCGACGAGTCGGCCAGCGGCGCGGAGGCCTGCTGCGGCGAGCGGGCCGCCAACACCGCCAACCCGGGGGCAACCAGCCGGGGGCCGGGCGGCGGTCGCGTGGGGGCGGTGGTCGTGTCGCCCTTCGTGGCCCCCGGGACGGTCAACCTCACGCCGTATAACCACTACGGCCTGTTGCGCACGGTGGAGGACTCGTTCGGTCTCTCGCACCTGGGTTACGCCGGCGTCGACGGCCTGCAGAGCTTCGGCGCCGACGTGCTGCACGCCGGGCCCGGGTCCACGCCACCGGGCCAGCAGCCGTCTTCGGTTCATTCGGGGTTAGCCGCCTGCCGAGCGCGCGCCCTGCCGCGCCGCGCCCACGGCAAGCTGCGTCGCGGCACGCTGATCGCCCGCACGGGCCAGCGGCGGCGAGGGCACCGCTCTCAGCTGACCTTGACCTTCACGCACGCCGCTCGCCTGCACGTCAGCGTGCGTGTGCACGGACACCTTCGGCGCTTGCGCGCACGCCGCGTACGGGCCTGTCGTGCCTACCGGTTCAACGTGCCCGCGGGCTCCCTGGTCATGGTCAGCGTGAGTGTGCGGCGTGCGCGCGAGCGTCGGATCCTGCACATCCGCTAGACCACCGATCCGAGCCACCGGAGGCCGCGCCGATCAAGCGGCGCCTGCTACTGGGAGGGCGGGCGGGCGCGCGCGGACGTAGGCCAACGCGTGTCGCCCCTAACCGCCCCGCGGACGACCTTCAGGTGCAGCAGGGCGCACCGCCGGCGCGTGGGGGAGACCCGGACGCCCAGCAGATCCACGGCCCAATCGGCGTCGAGTCGGGCAACCTGCTCGAGGCTCATCCCGATCAACGCGTCCGAGGCGATCGAGGCTGCGGCCTGGGAGATCGCACACCCGTGTCCGTGGAAGCGCAGCTGCGCGATGGCCCCGTCGGCCACGCGAATGTGTACGCCAAGCTCATCGCCGCACAGCGGGTTGGTCTCGTGGGCCTCGAGGTCGGGAAGCTTCAGCTCGCCGAAGTTGTGCGGGCGCTTGTAGTGCTCGAGGATCTGATCGCGGTACAGGTCGTCCATCTCTTTAGAAAAGAGTTCCTAGGTCTCGCGCTGGAGCAGGCGCACGTCGTGAGCCAGGCCGTCGGGGGTGAGCTGGTCAAGCGGGAAGCCCACGCGCTCGCGCCCGCGGCGATCGAGGAGGAACACGTAGGAGGAATGGTCGCTGCCCCGCGAGCGGACGAGCTGCGGGGCGATGGCGTAGGAGTGCCACACGCGCGCGAGTTGTGAGCGTGAGCCCAGCAGGAAGCGCATCCGGCCGGTCAGTGAGGCGCGCAGCAAGAAGCGCCGCGCGTTCAGGGGGCTGTCATTGATGGGGTCCACGCTGACGGCCAGGGTCGGCACCGTCTGACCCAGGTCGTCCAGTGCCCCGCGGATCTGCTGGGCCATCACCGGACACGTGTCCTGGCAGGTCGAGTACATGAAGGTGAGGATGGTCACCCGGCCGCGGTACTGGGCCAGGGACGCCAGCGCCCCGTCCTGGTCGCGCAGGTGGAAATCCATCACCGGCAGACCGCGCGGGGTCAGCGCGCCGGCAAAGCCGGGCGTGCTCTCACGGGCCGACGGCCGCCCGGTCGCCACCACGGTGGCCAGCGCGGCCACCGTGGCGATGACCAAGGTGGTGAGCGCCAGGCGCAGGCGTGGGTGCATCCCGCCCAGCGTAGAGCGCGACGCGGTATCAGACCGCCGCCGGCGGCCGGGCGGTCCTCACAGGTCGCGGCACACAGAAGCTCGCGGTTTGTCAGGCTTACGCAGCGGGGACTATCGGGCTGAGCGAGAGAGGGAGGGGTACCTTGGCCAACCTGGCCACCATTTTGACCGACACGGTCAGAGAACATCCACAGCGCCCGGCGCTGCGCTTGGACGACGCCGTCGTCACCTACGAGCAGCTGGAGGACGGCTCTCGCCGGGTTGCCGGCATGTTGCGCGAACGGGGCGTGGAGCCCGGCGACCGGGTCGGCATCATGCTGCCCAACGTCCCCTACTTTCCCATCGTGTACTACGGCGTGCTGCGAGCCGGCGCCGTCGTTGTGCCGATGAACGTGCTGCTCAAGACGCGCGAGGTCGAGTTCTACCTCAGCGATCCCGAGGCCAAGGTGCTGTTCGCCTCGGGCGACTTCGCCGAGGCGGCCCAGGCCGGCGCCGAGCGCACCGGGGCCGAGGCCATCATGGTCGCTCCGGGGGAGTTCGAGCAGCTGCTGGCCGACGCCGACCCGGTGGAGGAGGTGGCCGAGCGCGACAGCGACGACACTGCGGTCATCCTGTACACGTCGGGCACAACGGGCAAGCCCAAGGGGGCCGAGCTCACGCACGCCAACCTGGAACGCAACTGCCGCCTGTGCGCCTCAGAGCTGGCCCAGGTGTCCTGCGAGGACGTCGTGCTCGGCGCTCTGCCCCTGTTTCACTCCTTCGGGCAGACGTGTGCGATGAACACGAGCACCGTGGTCGGCGCCTGCCTCACCCTGATCCCGCGCTTTGACGCGACCAAGGCCCTGGAGATCATCCAGCGCGACAAGGTGACGGTGTTCCTGGGTGTTCCCACCATGTACGGCGGCATGCTCGGCGTCGACGGTCGCGAGGATTACGACACGTCCAGTCTGCGTCTGTGCATGTCCGGCGGGTCGGCCATGCCCGTAGAGGTCATGCGTGGGTTCGAGAAGGCCTTCGGCTGCCAGATCCTCGAGGGCTACGGGCTGTCGGAGACCTCGCCGGTCGCGTCCTTCAACCACCCCAACCGCGAACGCAAGCCCGGCTCGATCGGGACGCCCATCGACGGAGTCGAGCTCAAGCTCCTCGACGAGGACGGCAAGGAGGTCTCGGGTGACGATGTCGGCGAGATATGCATCCGCGGACACAACATCATGAAGGGGTACTGGAACCGCCCCGAGGCCACCGCCGAGACGGTCATCGACGGCTGGCTGCACACCGGCGACATGGGGAAGGTCGACGAGGACGGCTACTACTTCATCGTCGATCGCAAGAAGGACCTGATCATTCGCGGGGGGTACAACGTCTATCCGCGCGAGATCGAGGAGGTGCTCTATGAGCATCCCAGCGTGCGCGAGGCGGCCGTGGTTGGCGTGCCCGACGACTCGCTCGGTGAGGAGGTGGGTGCCGCCGTGGCGCTCGTCCCCGATGCGGATGTCGACGCCTCCGAGCTGCAGAAGTACGTCAAGGAGCAGGTAGCGGCGTACAAGTATCCGCGCAAGGTGTGGTTTGTCGACGAGCTGCCCAAGGGTCCCACCGGGAAGATCCTCAAGCGCGAGATAGAGATTCCCTCGGAGGCAAAAAGCTCGTGAACGACCCTGCGCGGCGAAAGCTCTCAGGACATTTGCCATGTGGCGGCTGACCGAGGGCCAGCGCCATCAGCGCGAGGAGGTGCGCCAGTGGGTGCTCGAGCACGTGCGCCCGATCGTGCACCAGCTCGACGAGCGGGGCGAGTATCCGCACAAGGTCCACAAGATGCTCGCGCGCGACGGTCTGCTCGCGCTGGCCGCCCCCGCCAAGGACGGAGGCAAGGCTGAGAGCGAGGTCTCGTGGTGCGCCTACGTCGAAGAGCTGGCCAAGGTGTCGGGCACGGTTTCGCTCATCGCCGCCTACGTCAAGCTGACTGCGCTGCCCATCATGCTGGCCGGAACGCCGGAGCAGCGTGAGCGGTGGGTCGGTCCCCTCATCCGCGGAGAGATGCTCGGCTCCTACGCGCTCTCAGAGCCGCACGCCGGCTCTGATCCCGGTTCGCTGCAGACCCGCGCCGAGCCCGACGGGGACGGGTGGGTCATCACCGGCGAGAAGCGCTTCATCGGCAACGCGGGGCTGTCAGACATCTACGTCGTGTTCGCCCGCACCGGGGACGAGGGCGCCCACGGGCTGAGCGCGTTCGTCGTCGACGGGGACGCCCGGGGCCTGACGGTGGAGCGCCTGCCCACCATGGGCATGCCCGGATGGCAGCTAGGCGCGCCGCGCTTTGACGGCGTGCACGTTGACAGCGACGCGCTGCTGGGCGATGTGGGCGACGGCTTCAAGATCGCCATGCGCACGTTTGACCGCTCACGCCCGACCGTGGCCGCACAGGCTGTCGGCCTCGGTCAGGGCGCCATCGACATCGCTCTGGACTACGCGTTGCGTCGTCATACGTTCGGCACGCCTCTGCTCGGGCACGAGGGCATCCAGTTCAAGCTCGCGGGCATGGAGGCGGACGTGGCGGCGGCACGCGCGCTCGCCTTCCAAGCGGCGACGTTCGTCGACGAGGGTGACGAACGCATGACCAAACTCGCCTCAATGGCCAAGCTGGTGGCCTCCGACACGGCCATGCGGGTGACCACGGAGGCGGTGCAGATCCTGGGGGGCAACGGCTACCTGCGCCAGTTCCCGGTCGAGCGCATGATGCGCGACGCCAAGGTGCTCCAGATCTATGAGGGAGCCAACGAGATTCAGCGACTGGTCATCGCCCGAGCCATGTCCCAGCAGGCGCAGGCGCGTGAGGCCATCTGGCCGGACTGCATGCCCGGCGCACCCGGCGTGGCCACGGGCGTGGGCCCGCCGTCCGAGGAAGCGGACGCCGAGGTGGCGAGCGGTCACGAGGCCGAGAGCCAGGGTCAGCGCGCCGCGAGCCCGGCGTGAGCGCGGCGCGCTGAGGCGCTCCCGCGAGGGCTTGACGGCTCGCACCGCCGCCTCTCACACCGCAGGCCAACCCGGTACCCCCGTCCCGCGCGGCACGCTCCGCGGCGACGCTATACTTTTTGAAGTCATGCTATTCCCGACCAGGTTTAGGAGTTTTTCATGAGCGCGTCGAGTGCGGAGCTCCTCCGCGCCGTCAAGAGCCGGATCGAGGAGATCGATCCGGGGAAGGTGTACAGCGGCATGGCCGATGCCCCGCGGGAGCCCGCGGGCGCCGGCGCCGGTGATGGCAAGGCACCGTCGGCTCACGGCGCATCGGCCAACGGCGCCTCGGCCAACGGGGCGGGCGACGCGGCGACACCGGTGATCATCGACGTGCGCGAAAGCGACGAGTTCGCTTCTGGGCACCTGCCCGGCGCCAGGCACGTCCCGCGCGGCTATCTGGAGTCGCGCATCGAGGGGACCGTGCCCGATCGCTCCGCTCCCATCGTCCTGTACTGCGCCTCGGGCAATCGCTCGGCCTACGCCGCGCGCACGCTTACCGAGGATCTCGGCTACGAGCACGTGCAGTCGATGACGGGGGGTATCACCCTGTGGAAGGACCGGGGTTATGAGGTAGAGGTTCCGCGGGCACTGAGCGCCGAGCAGCGCGAGCGCTACTCGCGTCACCTGCTCATGCCCGAGATCGGTAGCGACGGTCAACAGAAGCTGCTCGACGCGCGGATCCTGCTGCTGGGCGCCGGCGGCCTGGGTTCGCCCACCGCGCTGTACCTGGCCGCGGCCGGGGTGGGCACCCTGGGGATCGTCGACGACGACACCGTCGACCTGTCAAACCTCCAACGCCAGGTGATCCACAGCAGCGAAACGGTGGGCATGCCCAAGGTCGACTCGGCCGAGGCGAGCATTCGGGCCCTGAATCCGGATGTGCAGGTCATCAAGTATGCGACGCGCCTGCAGGCCGACAACATCATGGAGATCCTCGCGGGGTGGGACATCGTCGTCGACGGGGCCGACAACTTCCCCACGCGCTATCTGCTCAACGATGCCACCGTGCGCCTGCAGATCCCGGTGGTCTCGGCCTCGATTCTCGGCTTCGACGGCCAGCTATCCGTGTTCGCGCCCTACCGGGGACCGTGCTACCGCTGCCTGTTTCCGTCACCGCCTCCAGCCGAGTTGGCGCCGTCGTGTGGCGCCAACGGGGTCCTGGGCGTGCTGCCGGGAACCATGGGCCTGCTGCAGGCCACCGAGGTGGTCAAGCTCATCCTCGCCATAGGCGATCCCGCCATCGGGCGCCTGCTCCTGTACGACGCGCTGGCCGCCACCCTGACTGAGGTCAAGGTTCGCCGGGACCCCGACTGCCCGATCTGCTCACGCGATCCCGGTTCGATCACCGACGAGGAGATGGGCGTGTTCCCCGACTACGAGGCGTTCTGCGCCGCCGCCGGCTAGGGCGGTCCGCTCGCGGGTAGGCTGGCGCTCTCGTGGCCAACATCAGAATCCCCCCGGTATTGCGCGCCTCGGTAGGCGGTGAGCGAGAGGTCAGCGCCTCGGGCGAGGACGTGGGCGCCGTGCTGCGCGACCTCGCCTCGGCGCATCCCGCCACCCGTGAGCAGCTCTTCTCCGCCGACGGTGAGCTGAACCGGTACGTGAACGTGTACCTCAACGACGAGGACGTGCGCGTGCTGGACGGTTTGCACACCGCCGTAGGCGAGGGCGACACGCTGGTGATCCTCCCGGCGATGGCCGGCGGGCGCTGAGGCAGCTCACGCGGTGACGGCCCGCGCCCCGCCGCGCGGTGCGGCCGGGGACGGTTAAGCGGGTGCGATCGCGCTCATCGCCCGCTCGGCGAGCGCGGTGATGGTGAGACTCGGGTTCACCCCGGGGTTTGCCGGTACCGCGGCCCCGTCGCAGACGAGCAGATTCTCATAGCCAAAGGTGCGCTGCCAGTGGTCGACGACGCCCGTGTCGGGACCCGATCCGATCACGGCGCCCCCGAGGATGTGGGCGGTGGAGGGAATGTTCAGCAGCGCCTCGGTGATCGAGCTCTGCGCGACGCCGCCCGTGCGCTGCGCGAACCACTGCGCCGCGGCGTTGGCCACCGGGATGAACGTCGGGTTCGGTCGCAGCGGGTCCTGCTCGGTCTGCAGTCGCAGACCGCCTCCCGGGAGACGGTGGGGGCGCAGGGCGATGGCGTTGTCGAGGGTCTGCATGACCAGCAGCAGAATCGTGCGCTCTGACCACCGGCGCGGATCCAGGAGGCGCAGCAGGCGCACGGGATGACGCGCCGCCGTAGCCATCAGCCTGATGGGCCGGGTGAGGCGCGTCCCGGGCCCGACCAGCAGCGTGTACAGCATGCTGATGGCATCTCCGGCGTGGCCGTACACGCAGGTCTCGATGTGCGTGTCGGCGTCGGGGTAGATGCTGGAGGTTATGGCCGCCCTCTGGGTGAGGTCCTCGGGGTAGTCGGGCGGCACGGTGACCGCCAGGATGGCCTCTGAGTTCGTGCGCACCAGCTCACCCAGCCGCGCGGAGAGCTTGGGTAGCGAGCCGCCGAGGCGACAGCGCTGCAACAGCCGGTTGGTCCCCAGCGCACCGGCGGCGACCACCACCCCGCGCGCCGTGTGCACGCGACGGTCGCGGCGCAGCCAGGCCCCCGGACGCTCAGAGATGATCTCATAGCCCTCGCTGCCGTCGTCGGCGCCCACGGGACGGATGTCGACCACCTGGCGTTCGGGGAGAACCTGGGCACCGCGCCGTTCGGCGAACCACAGGTAGTTCTTGACCAGGGTGTTCTTGGCTCCGTGAGGACATCCGACCATGCAGCGCCCGCACCGCAGGCATCCCGTGCGATCGGGGCCCGCGCCGCCGAAGTAGGGATCGGTCACGGTGACGCCCGGGTCACCCAGGAACAGGCCCACGCGAGTCTTCGAGTAGGTGTGCGACACGCCCAGCTCGTCGCCGAGCTCGCGCAGCAGCCGATCGGCGGGATCGTCCTGGTCGTAGAAGGTGACTCCGAGCATCCGCTCGGCCTCGGCGTAATGGGGCGCGAGCTCGCTCTGCCAGTCCTGCGCGAGCCCCGCCCACTGGGGATCCTCGAAGAAGCGTCGCGGCGGCACGTAGAGCGTGTTGGCGTAGCCCAGGCTGCCTCCCCCCACCCCGCAGCCGGACACGACGCTGACGTCTGAGAAGAAGGTCAGGCGAAAGATGCCTCGCATCCCGAGCCTCGGTGCCCAGAAGTAACGTCGCAGGTCCCACGTGGAGCGCGGAAACTCGTTGTCGGCGAAGCGGCGCCCGCACTCCAGCACACCGACGCGGTGCCCCTTCTCGGCCAATCGCAGGGCGGCGACGCTGCCGCCGAAGCCGGAGCCGATCACCAGCCAGTCAAAGTCATATGCGGGCGGCGACGGCATGGCTTTCAGATCCGGCCGTGGGCATGTTAGTGGCCGCTTTCGCCAGGAGGAACCCGGCACGCGAGGCCGTCGGACGGCCACCACGTAGCCCTCGCTATATTCTGTGAAGTAATGGCCGTCATGCGCCTGGACAACAAGCCCTGCGGAGGGCGCTACGGCGACATCATCGAGGCGATCGGACACACGCCGCTGGTGGAGCTCAAACGCCTGTCGCCCAAGCCGGGCGTACGGCTGTGGGCCAAGCTCGAGTCCCACAACCCGACGGGGTCGATCAAGGACCGGGTGGCCCGGGCGCTCATCGAGGATGCCGAGGCCAAGGGCGCCATCGGTCCTGGGCAGACCATCCTCGAGCCGACCTCGGGGAACACGGGGATCTCGCTGGCCATGATCTGCTCCCGCAAGGGCTATCCGCTCAAGGTGGTCATGCCGGATAACGTGACCCCCGAGCGGACCCAGCTGCTGCGGATGTACGGTGCACAGATCGTCTACTCACCGGGATCGGAAGGGTCCAACGGCGCCGTCGCCAAGGCGATCGGGATGGCCGAGCACGACGCTTCGTACTACATGCCCTACCAGTACGGCAACCAGGCCAACCCGCTGGCCCACTACAACGGAACCGCACTGGAGATTCTCGAGGAGCTCGATGAGGTGGCCGCCTTCGTATCCGGCCTGGGTACCGGCGGGACCCTCATGGGCACCGGGCGCAGGCTGAAGGAGACGTTCGGCGACGCGGTGCGCATCGTGGCCGCCGAGCCCATGCAGGGCGAACCCGTTCAGGGCCTGCGCTCTTTGGAGGACGGGTTCATCCCTCCGATCATCGACCTGTCACTGCTCGACCGCAAGATCTTTGTCACCAACCGAGACGCGATCCTATGGACGCGCAGGCTGCTCGACGAGGAGGGCATATTCGCCGGGGTGTCCAGCGGAGCCATTGCTCGTGTCGCGGTGCGCATCGCCGGGGAGCTCGACGAAGGCAACGTCGTGTTCGTCGTGTGCGACGACGGCTGGAAGTACCTGTCCAGCGGGATCTACACCCGCCCGGTCGACGAGATCGCCGACCTGGACTCCACCGTCTGGTGGTGATCGGCGCCCCCGCGCGTGCTCGTCCGTTGGGCGCGGTTCGCTAGCCTCGGGCTCGGATGGTGATCTCAGCCGCTCTGCTCGAGGAAGTGGTGGCCCACGCGCACGCGGACGCACCCAATGAATGTTGCGGCATGATCGCCGCCGAACAGGGACACGCCGTGCGCGTCTACCGTGCCACCAACGCCGCTGCCAGCCCGCTGCGCTATGAGATCGACGGCTTGGAGCAGTACCGGATCCAGATGGAGATAGAGGACGCCGGCTGGGAGCTCGGCGCGATCTATCACTCGCACACGCGCAGTGCACCCTATCCGTCACAGACGGATATCAACCTGGCCTTCTACCCGGAGTCTCTGTACGTGATCGTGGGCGTCGCGGGCGAGCGGGCTGAGACCCGTGCCTATCGAATCGTCGATGAGCGCGTGCAAGAGGTTGGACTGGACATCCGGTGACGGCGGCCCCGCCGCTGGTGTGCCCGGGGTGCGCCGCGAGCCACCCGGCCAGCGAACGCTTCTGCCCGCGATGTCACATGCCCCTCGTGCATGCCGACCGAGGTGGCGAGCGTCCCGCAAGCGAGCGTCAGCGGCGAGCGCGCAAGGTCAAGCCGCAGTACTCCGAGGGCACGCTGGTGCGGGTGGCCGGCGCCCGCAACCAGGCCGAGGCCGAGTTCATCCAGGGCCTGTTGCTGGAGGAGGGCGTGCCCAGCATGCACCGCCGAGCAGCGGGTTTTGACGTTCCCGACTTTCTCGCCGCGGGCCCTCGAGACATCATGGTCGCGGCGTCCGGCCACGCGACGGCGCGTGAGGTGCTGCTCCAGAGCGAGCTGATCTCCGAGGTCCCGCCGTCCTTCAGAGGCGACCGCCCGGCGCGGGTGCTGGCGGGTCTGCTGGGCGCGTTTGGGGTGGTCGCGCTCATCGCCTGGGTGGGCACCGCGCTCTCCTGAAAAAGAGGGACGATCGCGGCCGGCGTCCGACCTCAGAGCCCGGCCATGCGGGCCAGGTGCGACCGCCACATGTCCTCGACTTCCGATAGCGGACGACCCTCGAAGGCCCGTCCGAGAGCCTGGCGCGCCCCCCCCGGCGGCAGCGAGCAGGCCAGCGTCACCGCCGATGGCTCCCCGGTCAGCTCGGTCATGAGGCTGTAGATGCTCCCTCCCAGCAACGTGGCGTCCGCCAGGCTCGGTGGGAAGGCGGGGGCGGGGCCCTCGCGCAACCGCCGGGAGATCTCCGCGCGCGCGTAGGTCGTCTGCCCGGAGAAGTACTGGGCGGCTCCGGCGGCGAGCCATGCCCAGCGCAACCAGCGTACGAAGCCCCCCGGCCCGAACGGCGGCGGCAAGCCGTCGTTGTTGTGTGCGACCACCAATCCGGCGTACAGCGCCGCAGGGGAGAGCTGCACCATCTCGCGGGAGCCGGTCATCCGCGCTGCGCGCCGCGCCAGCAAGCGGGGAGAGAGCGTGTGTATCTCGGCGCCGGCCAGCCAGCCCGTCAGGTAGCGCCGTCCCGCCTTGGCCGTGAGGCGCCGGACCAACGGCAGATACGGCTGGGCCAGCGCGAGCTGGGCACCCGAGACGTGAAGGACCACCGCGGCCGGGCCGGGCAGGGAGGGAAACGCTTCGCCGAGGCGCTCGCGCGTGCCCTCCAGCAGCTCGAGTACGGCGACCACGTCCTCTCCGTCGCGCTCCTCGTGGCGCGCGACGAACGAGGGCGAGGACGTCTGCACCCAGGCCACGGCGTCAGACGCCTGGGGCGTCGACCTACGGCTAAGCCGGGACGGGCTGTCCGGCGTCGCGGGTGATTGACTGGATCTCCTCCGCCGCGCGCTCGAACTCGTCGTCAGAGAGCACAGGCGTACCCTCGAAGGGAAGGTCGCGCGCAAGCTCCAGCCAGGAGCGACAGCCGCCGTACTGCTCCTTGACCTTGACGGTGACGGGGCGAGGGATGCGGTAGGTGCGCAGGAGCAGCACGTGCAGCGGGTGGCGCCGTTTCCAGGCCAGTCGCTTCTCGGCGTAGTCGGGTGTCCACACGTAGAACGGTGATAGGGCGTCGACGCACCGGGGATCGGTGATGGTGAAGTGCGCCGCCACCTCGGCCCAGGCCCGTATGCGTACCCGCTCGGGCTGGGCTATGCCGCCGTCAGCGCTCAGCGCGTGCTCGGGCGGCTCCCCGTCAGCCCACACGCCCTCCTCCAGCGCACGGCGCAGCTCGGGCTGGTGGGACTCGCGTACGAGGTCGTGACGCTGGTGGTCGAACGTCGGGTAGAGGAAGAAGCGCTCGTGCTCGAGGCGGAAGTGCTTGCCGGCCTCGCGGATGCCCCCCTTGCGCAGGGTGAGCAGCTGCTCGCCTTCGGCGAGCGCACGGACGGTGACCGCCCATTCTTTGAAAGCAATTGGCATAGGTGAGTCGAGGACGGCGGCTGACGGGAGTTGGACGCTCTTCGTGACCGGCCAGCGTCTCTGACGGAAGCCAGCATACGAAATTGGAGCCCGATCGCCAAATGGCGCCGCTCAGTCAGAGCCCAGACGCCGGTCTGCCAGGCCCTCCACGGCCTCGATCAGGGCGGCGAAATCGGCGTCGCCCAGGCCGCGGCCGACGGTGGCGCTGAGTACGTCGCGTGAGTGAGCGGCGGCGGGAAAGGGGGTCCCGGCGGCCTGCGCCTCCTCCAGGCACAGCCGCACGTCCTTGAGCATGTGCTCGGCCTTGAACAGCGTCGTGTAGTCGTGCGCCCGCATCGCGGCGGCCTTCAACGCCAGCATGGCCGAGCCACCCGAGCCGGCGCTCACCACCGTCTGAAGCGCGTCGAGGTCGACACCGGTGGCGTAGGCGAGAACCAACGCCTCGGCCACCGCCGTGGCGTTGGCGGCGGCCAGCGCGTTGTTGATGAGCTTGAGCATCTCGCCCTGGCCCAGCGGGCCGACGTGCACGATCAGCTCGCCCATGACCTCCAGCACGGGCCGCGCCCGGGCAAAGTCACGAGCCTCACCGCCGACCATGATGGTCAGCGTTCCGTCCCGGGCCTTGGGCGAGGAGCCGGTCACCGGTGCGTCGAGCATGCCCACGCCGTGCTCGGCGAGCCTGCCCCGATGCGCCGTGTGTCGGCGGGACCGATGGTCGACATGTCCACGCACAGCGCACCCCGCTGCGCCCCAGCAACCACACCGTCGGGCCCGAGCAGGATCGACTCCGCCTGCTCGCCGTCCACGACCATGCTGATGATCACGTCGCTGGCGGCCGCGACCTGCGCGGGGGTGTCCACTGCGCTGGCCCGGTGCTCGCCCGCCCAGCCCGCGGCCTTGCCCTCGGTGTGCGTCCACACCGTCAGATCATGGCCGGCCGCGGCAAGGTTGGCGGCCATCAGCGAGCCCATGATGCCCAGGCCGAGAAAGCCCACCCGCTCACTCATCCGACGCCGCCGCCCCCGGGAGTTTCGATGCACAGACGGTCACCGCGGTGCAGCGTACCTGTGTGCTTACCCGGGATCGCGCGATCGTTGACCCGGTCTGAGCCGACCTGGCCCGGGGCACCGCTGCCCGCGCCGGGAGGAGGGTGGCGCCGACGCTCTGAGATCAGCGAGTAGGTCATCTCCGTCAGGGCCTGGAGCTCGCGCACCACGCCATCGCCCCCGCGATGGGTCCCCGGGCCGCCCGAACCCCGACGCACCGCGTAGCGCACCACCCTCACCGGGAAGTCTCGCTCCAGGGCTTCGACCGGTGTGTTCAGGGTGTTGCTCATGGCCACGTGCACGGCGCTCGGCCCGTCGGCGTCCCCACACGCCCCCTGGCCGCCACCGAGGGTCTCGTAGTAGCTGAAGTCATTGTTTCCCAGCGTGAGGTTGTTCATCGTGCCCTGCCCGAGCGCGCGGCCGAAGGCGCCTAGCACCAGGTCTGCCACCCGGGAGGAGGTCTCCACGTTGCCCGCTGCGACAGCGGCCCCAGGGCGCGCGTTGAGCAGCGAGCCCGGCGGGATGCGAATGTCGAGCGGTCGGTAGGCGCCGGCGCTCGGCGGGATATCAGGATCGGTGAGCACGCGAACGGCGAAGTAGCAGGCCGAGCGAGTGACGGCCTCGGGACAGTTGAGGTTGCCCGGATGCTGGGCGGCGCTGTGAGTGAAGTCCAGCACCAGCCGCTCGCCCTCCTTGTGGGCGGCCAGGCAGAGCGTCAGGTCGCCCTCCACCGCCTCCAGTACGTCCTGAGCCCGGCGCGTCCCGTCGGGAAGGGCGGCCAGGCAGGCGCGTGTCCGTCGCTCCGCGTAGTCGAGCACCGCGCGCATCGCCTCACGTAGGCCGTCCTCGCCCATGCGGGCGGCCAGCTCGCCCAGACGGCGCACCCCGATCGTGTTCGCCGCCAGCTGCGCGCGCAGGTCCGCCCGTCGCTCCTGCGGCTGACGCATGCACGCGGTTATCTGCTCAAGCGCCGCGTCGTTGAGCGGGCGCGGCGAGATGACGACACCCTCCTCCGCGAGCGTGCGACTGTCGGCGGGCATCGAGCCGGGCACGCGTCCGCCCACGTCGGCATGGTGGGCGCGGCTTGCGGCAAAGCCCAGGATACGTCCGGCCCCGGCGCCGAACACCGGGGTGACTACGGTTATGTCGGGCAGGTGTGTGCCGCCCGCGAAGGGATCGTTGAGCACCCAGGACCGTCCGGGTGCGTGATCGCGATCACGCACGGCGGCCACCGCCGCCGGCATGGCCCCGAGGTGCACGGGGATGTGCTCGGCCTGCATGACCATCTCACCGGCACCGTCGAACAGGGCGGTGGAGGCGTCGCGGCGCTCCTTGATGTTGGCCGAATGCGCAGAGCGGATGAGCACAGCCCCCATCTCCTCGCACGCGGCGCGCAGTCCGCCGCTCGCCACCTGCAGCGCGATGGGGTCAAGGCCGCTCACGCAACGCCCGTGCGCTCGAGCATCACCGTGCCGCGCGCATCGACCTCGCCGGACCAGCCCGGGGCGACGAGGAGCGTCGACTCTCCGAGCGCGCACACCGCGGGCCCGCGCAGGTGGGTTCCCGGTGGCGGAGGGCCGCTCCACACATCGGCCAGGACGTCCTTGCCAGCGAACCGGGCGCGCTGGGTGGTCCGATCACCTGCGGGGGTCGCGGCGCCCGTCAGACGTGGCTCGGGGGCAGAGCCCCAGACCGACGCTCGAATCGTCACCAGCTCCACCGCGCCGTCTGAGCGGTAGCCGTAGCGCTCGGCGTGCTCGCGCTCAAAGAGCTCGCGCAGTAGCTCGGGGCCGGCGTCAGGCCCAGCCTCCACCGCCAGCTCGAAGGACTGACCGCGGTAGCGCAGCTCGTAGCGCACCCGCGTGTGGCTCGCCGGCTCGCCCAGCGCCGATCCCGCCTCGCGGAGCAGCGCGCGCGCTTGCACCGACACGCTCGGGGCGGTCAGCTGCTCACCGCTGAGCAACACCGTGCGCGCGGCGTCGTGGCGCGGCGCCGCCGCCGCGAGACCGAGAGCCGAGAGTACCCCGGACGCGCGGGGGCACAGCACGCGCCGTATCCCCAGCTCCTCGGCCACGGCGGTCGCGTGCAGCGGACCGGCGCCCCCGAAGGGCATCAGGGCATAGCCGCGTGGATCGATTCCGCGCTCCACGGTCATCACGCGCAGGGCCCTGACCATCTCGGCGTTGGCCACGCGCACTATGCCCTCGGCGCACCGCGAGACCTCCAGGTCAAGTTCGCGAGCGAGGCGGCCCACCGCCGCCCGAGAAGCCTCGGCGTCGAGGGTCAGGCCACCGGCCAGGCCGCTGGCGAGGGGCAGGTAGCCGAGCAGCACGTTCGCGTCGGTGACCGTGGGCTCGCGGCCACCGCGTCCGTAGCACGCCGGACCGGGCTGCGCTCCGGCCGATCGGGGACCGACGCGCAGCGCGCCCCCGCCGTCGGCCCAGGCGATGGAGCCCCCTCCTGCCCCCACGGTGTGAATGTCGAGCATCGGCAGCGCCAGGGGCCTGCCGCCCACGAGGCGCTCGGCGGTCTCGCGCACGCGCAGGTCCTCGATGACGCAGACGTCGCAGGAGGTTCCCCCCATGTCGAAGCAGACCACGTCGCGTTCGCCCGCTGCGCCGGCCAGCAGCAGCGCTCCCTGAGCGCCGCCCGCCGGCCCGCTGAGCACGGTCAGGGCGGCGTGCGAGCGGGCCTGGGCCATGGTGGTCAGGCCTCCCGAGGACTGCATGATCTGGGGAGCCGGCAGCCCCGCTCGGCCTGCTCTCACACCGAGCTCCTCGAGGTAGCCGCTCAGCAGGGGCGACAGCGCAGCGTCGATTTCGGTCGTGCAGGCGCGCTCGAACTCGCGGAAGGTGCCCACCACCTGGTGGCTGAGCGACACATGCACGGCCGGGAGCAGCTCGGAGAGCAGTTCGCCCAGCCTGCGCTCGTGGATGGGGTCCGCGTAGGAGTGCAGGAGCACGACGGCTACGGCCTCGGGGTCGGTGGCGGCCACGGCCTCGACCAGCGCGCGCGCGTCGCTGTCGTCCAGCGAGCGCACGGGTCCGTCGGGCCCCATCCTCTCGGCGGCGCCGAAGCGGTGCTCAGGGGCGACCAGCGCCGGCGGGTGCGCCGCGCACAGCCGATACAGGCTCGCCCGCGCCTGTCGCCCGAGCTCGACGACGTCGGTGAAGCCCTCGGTGGCGATCAGCGCCGTTCGTGCTCGCCGCCCCTCCAGCAGCGCATTGGTGGCGACGGTCATGCCGTGGCCGAAGTGAGACAGCTCGGCGCCGTTCGCTCCGGCTGCGGCGAGTACGACGCCGACGGCCTCAAGCACCGAGCTCGACTCGTCGGCCGGTGTGGTCGCCACCTTGGCGGTGTGCTGCTCGCCGCCGACCAGCAGCACCGCATCGGTGAACGTGCCGCCGATGTCGACGCCCAGGAGCATCGACGTCAAGCTAGCGCCTGTGCGCCTCCGGGGGGGCGTGCATCACCGCGGCCAGGCGGGGGATCAGGCGGCCGCGAGCTCGGCGGCGTCCTCGGTCTCGGCAAGATGCTGATGTGAGGGGCAGTAGCCGTTGCGAGGGAGGGGCATGCGCTGGCACGCCGTGCCCTTGCGCGTGGTGGCGCGACACTGCACCGGTTGGCCACTCACGTCGAAGCCGGCGAATGGATGCTCGGCCAGGAAACGCTGCGCGTAGTCCAGGTAGCAGGAGATGACCTGGTAGACGCGCTCCTGGGAGCCCATCGGGAAGTACGAGCGGATTTCGGCGAACAGGGAGCGCGCGGGCCGAGCGAAGTAGTGACGGTCGGTGGCCAGGCGCTCGACCGCGGCCTCGCAGGCTCGCAGCACGTGCTCACGATTCTGCCCTTCGCTGGAGCCGGGTCGCCGTGCGGTGATGTGCGGCAGCAACTCCCGATAGATCGCGCGACTGAACTGATACATGATCCCCGCCCTCCGTTCGACCCGAGCCCGACCGTCCCCTCCAGAGACGCCTCGCATTATCAGGCGCGTGTGTGAAGCTGGAAACGACCGCGTTATTAACCGCGCGTTAAGCCGAGCGGCTATTGCCACCGCTCGGTGTGCAGCGATCCCTGTCCGTCCAGGACGGCGTGCCGCTCATCGGCCGCAGGATCGCGGTCGGGGTGGTCACTGCGCACGTGGGCTCCGCGCGTCTCCGTGCGGGCCAGGGCACCGACCGCGATCATGCGTGCCAGCTCGTGCGGGTCGTCGAGCAGGCGCTTCAGACCGTCGCGGTTTCGCTCCACGCCGGCCCAACGCCACAGCGCCTCCCGGGTGCTCCATCCCGGGGTGGGCAGGCCAGGGGCCGCGACCAGAAGCGCCACGGCGCCTCGATCGACGGTCGGCGGCGCGGGCTCGGTGACGGCGCTGCGTGCGGCCCGCGCTCCGAACACGAAGCATTCACTGAGCGAGTTGGAGGCCAGTCGGTTGGCTCCGTGCAGGCCGGTGCACGCCGACTCTCCGACCGCATAGAGGCCGGGCAGAGTCGACCGCGCCTGCAGGTCGGTGACGATTCCACCCATCATGTAGTGGGCGGCGGGAGCCACCGGGACGAGCTCACGCGTGGCGTCCAGACCGGCCTCGCGCAGCGCGCCGAAGACGTTGGGGAAGGCCGCCGTGTCGATCGCCCGCATGTCCAGCCCCACCGAGCGGGCGCCGGTGGCCGCGAGGCAGGTGTAGATGGCCCGCGCGACCTCGTCGCGCGGAGCCAGCTCGTCGACAAACCTCTGCCCCTGACCGTCGTGCAACGTGGCGCCCTCGCCCCTTATCGCCTCGGTGATGAGAAACCCCTCGCGCCCGGTGACGCCGATGACCGCGGTTGGGTGGAACTGCAGGAACTCGAGGTCGGCCAGGGCCGCCCCCGCTTGGTGGGCGAGTGACAGGCCCGAGCCCAGCGAGCCCGGTGGGTTGGTGGTGCGTGCCCACAGGGCGGCCGCCCCGCCGGTGGTGATGACGACCGCGCGCGCGCCGATGGTGCGGCCGTCCTCACAGGCCAGCCCCGTGCAGCGGCCGTCCACCACCCACAGGCGCTGCGCCCTGGTGCCCTCGACGATGGCGATGGCGGGATCGCGCACGGCGCTGGCGGAAAGCTCACGCACCAGTCGGCGCCCCGTAGCGCTGCCACCCGCGTGCACCACACGTCGGACCGAGTGCCCGCCCTCCAAGCCCAGGGCCAGGCGCCCGAACCGGTCGGCGTCGAAGCGCACGCCCAGGGCCTGAAGCTCGCGCACGTGCTCGGGCGCCTCGCTCACCAGCGCCACCGCGGCCGAGCGACGCACCGCACCCCTTCCCGCCCGCTCGGTGTCCTGCAGGTGACGCTCGGGGCTGTCGTCTGCGGCCAGCGCGGCCGCGAGCCCGCCCTGGGCCCAGTAGCTGGCGGTCTCAGCCAGCGCAGTGGCCGAGACGAGGGCGACGCGGGCGCCCTCACGGCTGGTGCGCAGAGCGGTGTACAACCCCGCCGCACCGGCGCCCACGACGACCACGTCGACGTCCATGTGGCCACGGGTGCCCCCCACGCCCGGCGAGGATGCGGGTCGGTCACTCAGACCGGCCATGGCGCTCAGCCCGACGGACCGCGCCGCGGTCTAAAGGAGGTGGCGCCGGCCATGCGGGGGTACGGTACCCCGGTGGGACGTCCGGTCTACCTGAGCCACCCGTCCTCCCTGGACCACGTGACGGGCCCGCATCCCGAACGCGCCGCGCGCATCGCCACGATCGAGTCCCAGCTGGCGGGTCGAGGCGACCTCGAGCTCGAGCGTGACCTGTCGCGGCCGGCCGGCGTCCCGCAGCTGGAGGCCGTTCATCACCCGAGCTACGTGGACGCGATCCGTCGGACGGCCGCGGCTGGAGGCGGGAGCCTGGACCCGGACACGATCGTCTCCCACGGGTCATGGGAGGCGGCTCTGCACGCCGCGGGAGGGGCGGTGGACCTCGTCGACCGGCTGCTGGCCGCGCGGGCGCCCAGCGGCTTCAGCTGCCACCGCCCACCCGGACACCACGCCGAGCGCGCGCGGGCGATGGGGTTCTGCCTGTTCAACAACGTCGCCGTGGCTGCTCGTCACGCGCTGGACGCCCACGGCCTGAAGCGCGTGCTGGTGCTCGATTGGGACGTCCATCACGGCAACGGCATCAACGACCTCTTCCACGACACGCCGGCCGTGCTCTACGCCTCCATCCACCAGAGCCACCTGTATCCAGGAACCGGACCGGCGAACGACACGGGCCGCGGGCGCGGCGAGGGATACACCGTGAACCTGCCGGTGCCCCCCGGTTCAGGTGACGAACGCTTCATCGCGCTACTCGAGCACGTCGTCGTACCGGTGGCGCTGTCCTATGAGCCCGAGCTCGTGCTGGTCTCGGCGGGCTATGACGCGCACATCGACGACCCTCTGGCGCAGTGTCGTGTGACCGACGGGGGCTACCGCTTGATGACCGCCTCGGTGCGAGGCCTGTGCGCGTCCCTCGGTGTCCCGCTGGGCCTGGTGCTCGAGGGTGGCTACGCGCTGGACGCGCTGGCGCGCTCGGTGCTCGAGACGCTCACCGTGCTGGCCGCCGAGGACGTGTCGCGCGACGGCCTTGACGTGCCCGTGGACGCCGCGGTCGCACAGGCCCGTGAGAACGTGGCCGAACGCTGGCGGCTGCCGGCCGCCTAGCTTCGGCCGCGGGCAGTACTACTGACTCACCGGCTCGGTGGTGTTCCTCCGGGCGCCACGCTTCCGGGTGCCGCTGCCCCGCCTGACGGTCCTGGTGCGAGCGTCCGCGGCGGGGCGGGAACCGCGGTACCCGGCGCGGGGGTCGACGGCGCGGCCGGCAGCGCGCCGGTCGAGAGAACGGCGGGAGTTGGCGTTGTCGTCGTGGTGGTCTTCGGCCCTCCGGCGAGCTTGACCAGGGCCGCGGTGAGCCCCCCTGCCGACAGGACCACGACGAGCGCCACCGCGGTCATGAGGGCGCGCCAGTGGGGTGCCGCGGCCAGCCGCGTACGCGCCGCGGCGCCGCACTGCAGGCACCAGTCCTGCTGCGCGCTCAGGGGGCTGGCGCACAACGGGCATGGATCACCACTCGCCGGCCCCTGCTCGAGCCCCGGGGTCGCGGGGGCCGGAGCACCGCTCAGCGGAGGTGAGGACGTGGGCGGATCGCTGACCGCAGCCGGCCCGTGAGGATGATCCGGAACGCTCACGGAGTCTGGCGCGCGGGGCCGCCCGGCGGCTCGGCACCCCGTGGGAAGGCCGTGGTCGACGCCTGATCGGAGTGCGGGGACACGGGCGTGTGCGCAGGGCCACCGGGCGCGGCGGGGGACCCCCGCGCCGGCGGCGGGGTAGCCTCGTCGCCCGCGTCGGCGGACGCCGGCGCCCCCGGAACGGTCATCGGGCGGTGGTACCCGCGCCCCAGAGGAAGCCCGCAGCTCGGGCAGAAGCGCGCATCGGTTCCGTGTATGGCGGCACAACGCGGGCAGGCGGCGATGCCCGGCTCTCGCAGGACGGTCAGGGGATGCTGCTCACCGAGGGCCGTCTGGAGGGCGCGGAGCTCAGCGTCGATGCGCCCCAGCGTGGCGACCTTGGCGGCCACGAGGTCCTCTCGGCGGCGTCCGAAGCGGTGCATGTCGAATACAAGCCCTCCGAGGTCCCGGAAGGCCAGCTCCCGGGCGCGGCGCAGGAAGCGCAGGCGGCGGCGCATGCGACCGCGCTCGCTGAAGCCGGCGCGGTCGGTGGCGGCGGGATCCTGGCCGGCGGGCAACTCAGCCTGCGCGGCGACCGCAACCGGCACCTCGGCGGCGCGGTGAGCCACATCGCCGGCCGCGGACCGCCCGGTGCCCGCCGGCTCCTCGCCGGGAGCTGGGGCCACGGCCACCGGCGAAGCGACGTCGAGGGTGGCGGTCGGCCCGTCGGCGGGCGTTGGCTCAGCGGGAACCGTGCCATGGGCGGCGGCGTCCTGCGCCGAGGGCAGCGAAAGATTCTCGTGTCGCTCAGCGTCAGGCGGCCGCGCCGTGGGCGCGCTGGACGTCGGGGCGCGCGGGCGCCCGATGCGCGGAATGCGGGGCATCGCTGCTGCCCATGCTATCCGCGCCCTGGGCCGGACGGCTGCGCGCCGGCGTCGGCCAGGATGGCCCGCCACGCACAGGCCACGCGCTCGGCCATGCGCGGGGAGGAGAACAGCTCAGCGCGGGCGCGGCCCTGCACACGCGGGTCGGCGGCGTGCACGTGAGGGGCCAGGGCGCGCTGCCAGCGCAGGGTTTCAAACGGCGCGCAGAGTGTCCCGGCGACGCCGCCGAGGGCCAGCGGGTGCACGCCCACCGGCGTGGCCAGCACCGGCACATCGCAGGCCAGCGCCTCGAGCACCGCCAGCCCGAACCCCTCCGCGTCGGAGGGCACCAGCACGGCGTTGGCCGCGTTGATCCACAGGGGCATCTGCGCCGGTTCGACGCCGCCGAGGGTGAGCAGAGGGGTGACGCCGGCCGCACGCCGCGCGAGGTCGTGACGCTTGCCTGCACGCGCCGGGTCAGCCGGGAACAGCAGGTAGGGCCGCTGGGCATCGAGCCCGATGGCCGCTCGGGCCGCGCGTCGATCCAGCGGCCGAAAACGCGTGGTGTTCACCCCGCACGGCAGCACCGCCACGGGGCGCGCCGCGGTGCCGCCGAGCTCCGCGGCCAGTGACGCCGACGCGGCGGCGACGAGATCCATGCGCCCGAGCACGGCCCGTGTGAGCAGGCCGGTCCGGGGATGGCGAACATCGGTGCCGTGCACGGTGAGCACGCGCGCCCGCGCGCCGACGGTCAGCGCCGGCCAGGCACTGAGGCCGAAGTGGGCGTGGACCAGGTCGTACGCGTGGGCGCCGTGGTCACGGCGCAGGGTGGCGGCGGCGCGGGCGAGCGCGGGGCCGCCGGGTGGGAATTCGAACAGGTCCACCTGCACGTCGGGCAGACCGCGCAGGGCGTCGACCTGATCGCGTACGAAGCTGCCCCGGCCGGGGTTCGGGGCATCGGGACGCATGTTGGAGACGACGAGCGCGCGCATGACCCCGGCGAGTATCGACGCTGTCGTCGCCTGGTGGCTCTGAGATCATCTTCGGGATGTGCGCCTCCACCCATGAGCTCAGCCATCGCGAACGGCCCATCGGCGTGTTCGACTCGGGGGTGGGCGGTCTCACGGTGCTGCACGAGCTGCTCGTGCGCCTGCCTGCAGAGGACTTCCTCTACCTCGGCGACACCGCTCGCTTCCCCTACGGCCAGCGCAGCGGCGCAGAGCTGTGCGAGTTCTCGCTGGCCAATGCGCAGATCCTCGCCGAGCGCGGAGCGAAGCTGCTCGTGGTGGCCTGCAACTCGGCGACCGCGGCCGCCCTGCCCACCCTGCGCGCTCACCTTCGCGAACGCCACGACCCGATCGAGGTGGTGGGCGTGGTCTCACCCGAGGCGCGTACGGCTGTGCAGTGCACGCGCAACGGGCGCATCGGCCTGCTGGCCACCCCCGCCACCGTGGCGTGCGACGCCTACGGCGACGCGGTCCGGGCTACCGGCGAGTGGCTTGAGCTCACCAGTGTGCCGTGTCCAGACCTCGCCCCCCTGATCCAGGCTGGGTCTCCCTTCGACGAAACGGTGGTCGAGACCGTGCGCGGTTACTGCAGCCCGCTGCTGGCGGCCGCGGTCGACACGGTGATCCTGGGCTGCACCCACTACGGCCTTGTCGCCCCCATGCTGCAGCGCATGCTCGGTCGGGACGTGACCCTGATCAGCTCAGGCGGCGCGGTGGCCAGAGTGGTGGAGCGTGCCCTGGCCGCCCGTGATCTGAACAGTCCGCGCACGCGCGAGGGCCGCTACCGCTTTCTGTGTACCGGTGACGCGCACGCCTTCGAGGCGGTGGGGACGCGTTTCCTGCAGATGCCGTTGGGCGCGGTCGAGCATCTCGACCTGGCCACCGTCGTCGGCGCCGCCGATGTGTGGACCGAGGGGGCGCTCCGGTGAGCGTCCGCCACGACGGGCGCGCCGCTGATGAGCTGCGCGCGGTCACCATCGAACCCGGGTTCGTGCGCCCGGCCACCGGCTCGGCGCTCATCTCCGCCGGGGAGACCCGGGTCATCTGCACCGCGTCGGCGCAGACCGGCGTGCCGCGCTGGATGGCCGGTCGAGGCCGGGGCTGGGTGACCGCCGAATACGGGATGCTCCCCGCCTCCACGGGGGACCGCAAGCAGCGGGATGCGGCGCGCGGACGCCAGGACGGAAGGACCATCGAAATCCAGCGCCTGATCGGTCGCGCACTGCGGGGCGTCGTGGACTTTCAGGCCCTGGGTGAGCGCACGATCTACCTGGACTGCGACGTCCTGCAGGCCGACGGGGGCACCCGCTGCGCAGCGATCACGGGCGCCTGGGTGGCCCTGCGACTGGCTTGCGAGCGCCTGCGCCGCGAAGGCCAGTTGGAGCGCATCCCCCTGACCGGGTCGGTGGCCGCGGTTTCCTGCGGCATGGTCGACGGCGTGCCCGTTCTGGATCTCGACTATGCCGAGGACTCATCAGCCGAGGTGGATGCCAACGTGGTCATGACCGGCGAGGGGGGTCTCGTGGAGGTGCAGGCGACCGCCGAGCGAACGCCACTGACCCGCACGCACTTGGACGCACTGCTGGCGCTCGCCGCCCACGGCATCGCGCTCCTACGCAGCGCGCAGGAGGACGCGCTCCTCGTCGACCCGCACCCGTGAGGCTCGTGCTCGCCACGGGCAACCCGCACAAGCTCAAAGAGCTTGCCGTCCTACTGCGTCCCCACGAGCTGCTGGCGCTGCCCGCCGAAGTGCTCCTGCCGCCCGAGACGGGCACCACGTTCGCGGCCAACGCGCTGATCAAGGCGCGCACCGTGGCCGCCGCCACGGGCCGGCCAGGCGTGGCTGATGACTCGGGCATCGAGGCCGCCGCGCTGGGCGGAAGGCCAGGGGTCTGGTCGGCCCGCTACGACGGCCCACACGCCACCGACGAGCAGAACCTGACCCGGCTGATACGCGAGGTACCCGAGGGCAGTGCGCTCGCCTACGTGTGCGCGCTGGCCTTCGTGTCTGCCCGCGGCGAGGAACGCGTTTTCGACGGTCGCTGCAGCGGGCGGATGGCCGATGCGCCCCGCGGGACCGGGGGCTTTGGCTATGACCCGGTGTTCCTTCCCGACGACGGCCCGCCCGGTCTGACCATGGCCGAGCTGCGACCGACGCAGAAGGATGCCATCAGTCACCGGGGCAGAGCAGCCCGCGCACTGCTGCGCTGGCTGGCCGGCGGCGGCGACGGGTAGCCTGCCCACGCATGCCCTGGCGGCAGCGAGCAGCCACGCCTACCGTGCGCGCTTCTCGCTCAAGCGTCCCCGGCGCCCTCTCAGCGCAGATTGATGGCCGCCGAGGCGCCGACCGCCACCGCGACGGCGGCATAGCCGTTGTACCCCGAGAGCACCAGGAGCCCGGCGCTAACGAGCGCCACGGCCACGGTGAGCAGCCACGCGAGCCGGGAGAGGGGCATCGCCCCGCAGTATGGTCACGCGCGACATGAGCGGCGCGCTGGCCCCCGACATGGCTTTGCTTCTCCTGCGAGAGCTGAGCCCCACGGTAGGCCCCGCCGCTCTGCTCGGTCCCGACGGCGAGGTGCTCGCGGGGGAGGATGTCGCTCTCCGTATTCGCGGGGGCGCCACCGCGCTGCGGGTCGACGGGTCGGGTGTGTCCCTGGTGGCCGGCATGACGCGGGTGGGGGAGGGAAGGGCCGGACGAGCGCTGCGCCGCCTCGCCGAGCTCGACGCTGCCCAGGCCCTGGCCGTCGTCCGCGAGCACTGTTAGCGTCGAAGACGACCAACGATCCAGGAGGAGCGAAGTGACCAAGTCCGAGCTCGTGGACCAGGTAGCCGACCGCGCCCAGCTGACCAAGCAGGATGCCGCTCGGGCCATCGACGCCGTGTTCACGACGGTGGAGGACGCGCTCCGGCGGGGCAGTGACGTATCGCTGTCGGGGTTCGGCAAATTTTCTGTGGGTGAGCGCGGAGCGCGCGAAGGCGTCAATCCACGTACGGGCGAGCGCATGCAGATCGCGGCTTCGCGTGTGCCCCGTTTCAGCGCCGGCAGCGGGCTCAAGAGCGCGGTCAAGGGCAAGCGCTGAGCAGCGGGCAGCGCGGGAGTTGACGTCCGCGAGCTCCCAGGCGCCGCCGCTCTTCGGGGACCTACTCTGCGAGCGCGTGCAGGCGCGCGAATCTCAGCTCGTTCTCGGCATCGACCCCGATCCGGGCGATCTCTGGCCACAGGCGGGCGCGGCAAGTCAGAGCGGTGGCTCCGCCGAGCGCGCCGCCGCGGCCGTCCAAGCTCATTGCGAGGCGCTGATCGACGCGGTCGCTCCGGCCTGCGTGGCCGTCAAGCTCCAGCTGGCCTGCTTCGAGCGCCTGGGATGGGCGGGCGTCCGGGCCCTCTCGCGGGTGGCCGAGCGGGCGCGGAGCGCCGGCCTGCTCGTGATCGCTGACGGCAAGCGAGGAGATATACCGGTCACCGCACAGGCCTACGCCGAGGGTCTGTTTGGAGGTCTGGGCACGCCGTGGGGCCACGTGGGTGGGCTGGGCGCCGATCTGGCCACCGTGAACCCCCTGTTGGGCGCCGATGCGCTCGCGCCTTTCGTGGCTGCGGCACGCCGGGCGGGGGCGGGTGCGCTCGTGCTCGTGCGTACGTCCAATCCGGGAGCAGCCGATCTCCTGGACCTGGACGTGATCGACGGTCGACCCCTGTGGGAGCATCTAGCGGCGCTCGCCCACCAGCAGGGTTCAGGCGGCGTCGGTCGTAGCGGCCTCAGCGACGTCGGCGCCGTCGTCGGGGCCACCGCGCCCGAGCACGTGGGCCGCCTGCGCGAGCTGATGCCGCACGCCGTGTTCCTGCTCCCAGGGGTGGGCGCACAGGGCGGGAGAGTGGAGAACCTAGCCGCCGCCTTCGCTCCGGGTCGCGCCGCCGGGCTGATCAGCGCCTCGCGCAGTGTGGCGGGTGCGGCCCGCGCGGGCGCCGCCGATCCATCCCTCAGCGCCCGCGCCGAAGCGGAGCGTTTGCGCGCCGCAGCCTGGTCGCTGCGATAATCGCCTCGCCATGCTTCGCCGCCCCGCGCGCCTGTTGGCGCCGCTCGCGCTGGTCGCCTGTGTGGGCGCGGTCGTGGCGGTCGTGACGGGCGCCGGCTCCAGCGGGACGCGCAAGACCAACCCGTCGACTGCTCCCGCCCACCACCGCCTGCACCGTCACTACACCGTGAAGCCCGGAGACAGCCTGTCCGCGATCGCCGAGCGCAACGGAATTCCCACCGCGCAGCTGCTGCAGCTCAACCCGGGCCTCAACTCCTACGCGCTGCGGCCCGGCCAGCGGCTCATCCTGCGCCGGTGAGCTCAGCGCGCGCCCGCACGCTCGCGTGCCTCATGGCCTGCGTGGCCGCCGGTACGCCTGCGACGCAGGCGCGGGCCGCGAAGGCGCCGGCCATCACGGCGCCGGCGGCGATCCTCATAGAGCCCGACACCCAGGATGTCGCCTACGCGCGTGACGCCCACGGCCGTCGACCGATCGCCAGCACCACGAAGCTCATGACCGCCCTGCTGGCGCTCGAGCGAGGCCAACTGGACGCAAAGCTCGCCGTGGTGCCCTACCCGGCCACCGACGTGGAGTCCACCGCCGGCCTGCAGCCGGGCGAACGCCTGTCGTTGCGTGACCTTCTGCGCGCCATGCTGCTGGCCTCGGCCAACGAGGCCGCCCAGACGGTGGCCGTGGGCATCGGCGGGAGCGTTCCCGCGTTCGTCGCCTCGATGAACTCGCGCGCGGCCGCTCTGGGTCTGACCCAGACCCACTACGCCACCCCCGTGGGACTGGACGTCGCGGGCAACTACTCATCGGCGTTTGACCTGGCCCGCCTGGCCGCTGTCGACCTGGGCAACTCGTTCCTTGCTCAGACGGTCAATGAGCCCTCGGCCCGACTGACCACTGGCGCTCGCCCTCGGGTGGTCATCAATCGCAACGACCTCGTCGGTCGCTACAACTTCGTGGACGGGGTCAAGACAGGCCACACCAGCCGCGCCGGATACGTGCTCGTGGGCGCCGCGCGACGCGCGGGTGTGCACCTGATCAGCGTGGTGCTCGGTGATCCGAGCCTCGCCACGCGCGACGCCGACACGCTGGCCCTGTTGCGTTACGGCCTGGCCCGCTACCACGACCAGACCATCCTGCGCCGCGGAGCCCCCGTGTCCCACGCTTCGGCCCGTTACGGTGGCGGTGTCGTCACGCTGGTGGCGGGAAGCGCGGTGCATCGGGTGACGGCGGGTGCGGAGCGGCCCACGGTCACCGTCGTGGGGGCGCCAGCCTGGTTGTCCGGGCCGCTGGCGGCCGGGGCGCGTGTCGGCACGGTGGTGGTGGCCGAGCACGGTCGCCGCGTGGCCGAGGCGCCGCTGGTGACCGCCCGTGCGCTGGCCCGCCCGACGGTGCGCCAGCGTCTGCGCTCGTACTTCTCCAGTGGTGTGGTGCTGGCCCTGCTCGTGGTCCTGGTTGCCTGTAGCCTGCTCCTGGTGGTCCTGCAGCGGCGCGCGGTGCGTCGAAGCCGAGCGGCCGCCGCGGCTTCTCGCCGACGATAGGGGCTCGCATGATCATCACCGTCACCCTCAATGCCGCGATCGACAAGTCGCTGTCGGTGCCCAACTTCCGCCTGGGACGACGCCATCGGACCGTGGAGCAGCGCACGCTGGCGGGCGGCAAGGGCGTCAACATCGCGCGCACGCTGAAGACGCTGGGCCAACCCGTCATCGCGACCGGTATGGCCGGCGGGGCCACGGGCACGCACGTGGTCGAGCAGCTCACCGAGGAGTCCATTCTCAACGACTTCGTGCGCATTCGCGACGAGTCGCGCACCAACACGTCGGTATTGGACCCCACCAACGGGGAGCAGACCGAGATCAACGAGCGTGGCCCGTCGGTGTCCGAGCGCGAGATCGAGCTGTTCCAGGAGAAGCTGCTCTATCTGGCGCAGGGCGCGGCGATCGTGGTGTTCGCCGGGTCCCTGCCCCGGGGAGTCGACCCCAGCCTGTACGCCACACTGTTGCGCGAGCTGCAGAAGCTCGAGGTGATCACCGTGGTCGACACCGAGGGCGAACCCCTGCGCCACGCGGTGCGGGCTGAGCCCGACGTCGTCTCTCCCAACGTACTCGAGGCCGAAGAGCTCGTGGGCCACGAGTTCAACGACGATCGCGATCGCTCGCTGGCCGTACGCGAGATCGCCCAGTTGGGGGCCCGCGAGGCGATCATGACGCTGCCCGACGGTTGCTTTGCGTCGGTCCTGAGCGAGGGGTCGGCGCGCCTGCTGCGGGCGGTGGTCGGCCAGCGCGAGCCCGTGGCTCCCGTCGGTTCGGGAGACGCATTCCTGGCGGGCTACGTCGCCGCGCGCTACATCGGCAGCACTCCGGAGGAGTGCCTGCGTTTCGGGGTGGCCTGCGGGGCGGAGTCGACAGGTCGTCTGGGTGCCGGCTTGGTCGAGCCACGGGAGGTCGACCGGCTGCTCGCCGAGGTGCGCATCGAGCCTGTGCAGCTGCCGGCCGAGGTCGGTTGAAGCGACCGTCGTCGGGCGTCGGCAGAACACGCGGCGCGACTCGTCGCCGGTGAGCATTATGGGACTGCGGATCGTTTGAGGGGGCCGCGGGCGTTGCTATTCTCGAGGGCGGTTGGCCGTCGCAGTTCTGCCCCGCACCGTGCGGCTGTCGCCCCTTTCGGCCCCGCCCGCGAGCGCGGCCTCTTCGTCCGCCGCGAGTGCGAGGATCAGACCTATGGAAGTAGAGATCGGACGCGGTAAGAAGGCCCGTCGCGCGTACGGATTCGACGACATCGCGATTGTCCCGTCGCGGCGTACGCGTGACCCCGACGACGTGGACGTCTCCTGGAAGCTGGGTCCCTATCAGTTCGAGCTGCCCATGTTGGCCTCGGCCATGGACGGCGTGGTGTCTCCGACCACGGCCGGCATCGTGGGCCGTCTTGGCGGTCTGGCGGTGCTCAACCTCGAGGGCATCTTCTGTCGCTACGAGGACGCCGAGGACCAGCTCGAGCGCATCGCCTCCCTGCCCCGAGAGCTGGCCACTCGTGAGATGCAGGACATCTACCGTGAGCCGGTCAAGCCCGAGCTGATCGCCCAGCGGATCGCCGAGATCAAGGCCCAGAAGGTGGTCGTGGCCGCGTCGTTGACGCCTCAACGCGTGCTGCGCTACTACGACGTTGCCCTGGAGGCGGGACTCGACGTCCTGGTGATCCAGGGCACGGTCGTGTCCGGCGAGCACGTCTCCACCGTCTCGGAGCCGCTGAACCTCAAGGAGTTCATCCCGACCCTCGACGTGCCGGTCGTCGTGGGGGGCTGTGCGTCCTATCACACGGGTCTGCACCTGATGCGCACGGGAGCGGCCGGGGTTCTCGTCGGTGTAGGTCCCGGCGCCGCCTGCACGACACGCGGCGTACTGGGCATCGGTGTTCCTCAAGCCACCGCCATCGCCGATGTGGCGGCGGCGCGCTCGACGCACATGCTTGAAGCCGGCGAGTACTGCCACGTGATAGCCGACGGCGGCATGCGCAACGGTGGGGACGTCTCCAAGGCGATCGCCTGTGGCGCGGACGCCGTGATGATCGGATCGCCGCTGGCGCGCGCGTTCGAGGCGCCCGGGCACGGCTATCACTGGGGCATGGCCACCTTCCACCCGAGCCTGCCGCGCGGGGCTCGCGTCGCCACCGCGCAGAACGGCACTCTCGAGGAGATCATGGTCGGCCCGGCGCGCGAGAACGACGGCACGTTCAACCTCTTCGGTGGCCTGCGTACCTCCATGGCCACCTGTGGCTACAAGGATCTGGCTGAGTTCAACCGTGCGGAGCTGATGGTGGCACCGTCGCTTCAGACCGAGGGCAAGCACCTTCAGCGCGACCAGGGCATCGGCATGGGGGCCACCGGAAAGGCCGCCGTCCTGGTCAATGACTGACGGCGCCGACACCGTCGCGCCCCCCCCGCCGCCGCCCACGGCGGCATCGCCGTTGGCGCCCACCGACGTCGACCTGGCCACTCGCCCGACCGCGCCGATCGAGACGCGCGCCGCCGCAGTGGCGCCAGGGCAGGCGCTGCAGGAGATCCTCGTGCTCGACTACGGCGGCCAGTACTCGCAGCTGATCGCTCGGCGTGTGCGCGACTGCGGGGTCTTCTCCGAGCTGCTGCCTCACCACGTCGGCCTGCAGGAGGTCGCGCGACGGCGTCCTCGCGGGATCATCCTGTCGGGCGGACCCGCTTCGGTCTATGCCGCCAATGCCCCGCAGCTGGAGCGCGGCCTCCTCGAGTTGGGCATACCGGTGCTCGGCATCTGTTACGGCATGCAACTGCTCGTGCACGAGCTGGGCGGTCGGGTGCAGCAGGCCGAGGTGGGGGAGTTCGGCCGCTCGGACCTGACCGTGCTCGAGCCGGGAGGGCTGTTGCGCGGCCTGCCGCGGTCACAGACCTGCTGGATGTCCCATCGCGACACCGTCTTCACCCCGCCCCCCGGATTCACCGCGCTCGCCTCCTCGAGTGCCTCCCCGGTGGCGGCGATCGAGAGCGCCGAGCGTGGAATCTACGGTATCCAGTTCCACCCGGAGGTCGTGCACACTCCCTACGGACAGGAGATCCTCAGTCGCTTTCTGACTGACATATGTGACTGTGACCTGACCTGGTCGGCGGACTCGATCGTCGAGGAGCAGGTGGCGCGCATCCGCGCCCAGGTGGGTGACGGGCGCGTGATCTGCGGTCTCTCCGGGGGCGTCGATTCGTCGGTGGCGGCGCTGCTCGTGCACCGAGCAGTGGGCGAGCGCCTCACGTGCGTGTTCGTGGACCACGGGCTCATGCGCAAGGGGGAGGGGGAGCAGGTGATCAGCGCGTTTCGTGATCACTTCAAGGTGCCACTGGTCGCCGTCGACGCCGAGCAGCGCTTCCTGGACCGCCTGAGGGGCGTCAGCGATCCGGAGGCCAAGCGCAAGGCCATCGGCATGGAGTTCATTCGCGTGTTCGAGGAGGAGGCCGAACGCCTATCGGTCGACCATCCCGCGCGCTACCTCGTCCAGGGAACCCTGTACTCCGACGTGATCGAGTCCGGCGGGGGCACGGGTGCGTCCACGATCAAGTCCCACCATAATGTGGGTGGCCTACCCGAGGACCTGGAGTTCGAGCTGGTGGAGCCGTTGCGGGCCCTGTTCAAGGACGAGGTGCGAGCGGTGGGTGCGCGTCTGGGACTCCCGGAACGCCTGGTGTGGCGCCAGCCCTTCCCTGGTCCGGGCCTGGCCATCCGGATAGTGGGTGGCGAGGCGACGCGTGAGCGACTGGACGTCCTGCGCGAGGCCGATCACATCCTCCAGGATGAGATCCGCCGGGCGGGTCTCTACCGCGAGCTGTGGCAGTCCTTCTGCGTGCTGCCCGACATACGCACGGTGGGAGTCCAGGGGGACGAGCGCACCTACGGGCACGTGATCGTCATTCGGGCGGTGACCAGCGACGATGCGATGACCGCCGACTGGGCGCGTCTGCCCTACGACCTGCTGGAGACGATCGCCTCGCGCATGATCAACGAGCTGCGCGAGGTCAACCGAGTGGTGCTCGACATCACCAGCAAGCCGCCAGGCACCATCGAGTGGGAGTAGCGCTCGGCGGCGGTCCTCGCTCCAAGGGCGGCGCTATCATGGCGCGGGAGCTGCGGCCCGCGCGGCTGCTCCGCGCGCCATGAGGACCTACACCGCCAAGCCCACCGACCGTGATCGACGCTGGATCGTGGTCGACGCGTCCGGGCATACCCTGGGTCGCCTGGCCACCCAGATCGCCAACGCGCTGCGCGGGAAGCGCAAGCCCGAGTACACGCCGCACATCGACACCGGTGACTTCGTGATCGTGGTCAACGCCGAGAAGATCTCGGTGACCGGCAACAAGCGCAACGACAAGCGCTACTACCGTCACTCGGGATATCCGGGAGGCCTGCGCTCCCGCACGTTCCAGGAGATGCTGGACCGTCGCCCCGAGGAGATAATCCGTCTGGCCGTCAAGGGCATGCTCCCCCGCAACCGGCTCGCCCGCAAGCAACTGACCAAGCTCAAGGTCTACGCCGGGCCCGAGCACCCGCACATCGCCCAGAAACCGCAACCCATGGAAATAGAGGCCTGATGGCCGACGAACACCCTCGCGAGGATCCCGAGGCCGCCACGCCGGACGCGACCAGCCGCCCCGCGGATGACGCACCCGCCCCTGTGGCCATCGATCCCACCTCCGCGCAGCCGGAACCTCCGGTCTCTCCGCCGACGCCCCCCGCCGGCCACGAGGATCCCGCCCCGTCGGAGCCGGCGCCCACCGATGACCGCCCCCTGCCGGACCCGGTCCCCAGCGAGTCGGGGGCGACCGAGCCTCCCGACGCCGAGGTGCAGGACACCGTCGCCGCGCACGACGACGCCGAGGAGCCCGCACCCCGGACGCGGCCGTCGGTCCCCGGCGCTGACCTCGAGGTGGACATCGTCCCTGAGGGTGTCGATCCCCTGGCGCGGGGCGGCGAGGCCGACCCCTACGCCACCGAGGAAGACTCTCCGCCACGAGCTGAGGAGCCAGAGGACCTCGCGCAGCCCATCTCAACGGCGACCATCGACCTCGGCGCCGGCGCGCGCTACCGCGCCACCGGCAAGCGCAAGACGGCGACCGCGCGGGTGATCCTGCGTCCGGGAACCGGCGCCTACCAGGTGAACGGGCGAACCCTGGAGACCCACTTCCCGCGCATCACCCTGCAGCGCAACATCCGTCAGCCGCTGGAGACCGTGGGCTATGAGGTGCGCATGGACGTTGTGGCCCGTCTGCACGGCGGCGGCATATCGGCCCAGGCCGGCGCGCTGCGCCACGGCATCTCCCGTGCGCTGTTGGAGGCAGATCCCAACCTGCGCGGCGAGCTCAAGCGTCGCGGGTTCCTCACGCGCGACTCGCGGGCCAAGGAACGCAAGAAGGCGGGTCTGAAAAAGGCCCGCAAGCGCCCGCAGTTCTCCAAGCGCTAGCGCGCCGCGCATGACGCGCAGGCTGTTCGGGACCGACGGGGTCCGTGGGGTCGCGGGCGAGCAGCTGAGCGCCGAGCTGATGCTCGGCCTGGGTCGCGCGGCTGTTCATCAGACGCAGAGCGAGCGACCGCAGGTGCTCCTCATCAGAGACACCCGCGAGTCCGGTGAGATGCTCGAGGCCGCCCTGGCGGCGGGGGTGGCAGCGGCCGGGGGAGACGTCCTGGTCGGGGGCGTGCTGCCCACGCCGGCCGCACCCATGCTGCTCCGCCGCCACGGGCTGGACCTGGCCGCCGTGCTCTCGGCCTCGCACAATCCCTATCGCGACAACGGCGTCAAGTTCTTCGCCGCCGACGGCTTCAAGCTGTCCGACGAGGCCGAGGCGGCCATCGAGCGCGAGCTCGAGCGCTCCCCCCCGGCGGGCGGTGACGGCGGTCAGATCGGTCGCGTGCGGGCCATGCCAGACACCGAGGAGGACTACCTCGGCGGGTTGCACGCTCGCTTTGGCGACCTTCACCTCGAGGGTCTGGACGTGCTGCTCGACTGCGCCAACGGCGCCACGCACCGGGTTGCGCCGGAGATCTTCCGTCGCCTGGGCGCACGTGTCAGCACCATCGCCGCCGCGCCGGACGGACGCAACATCAACCACGACTGCGGCTCCACGCACGTCGAGGCCCTGGCCTCGCGGGTGGTCGCAGGCGGACATGCGCTGGGCTTTGCCTTCGACGGCGACGGCGATCGCGTGCTGGCCATCGATCGGAACGGAGGCGTAGTGGACGGCGACGAGCTTCTGGCCATCGCCGCCATCCACCGCCACCGAGCGGGCCGTTTGCGCGGCGGTGGCGTGGCGGTCACCGTGATGACCAACTTCGGCTTTCACGCTGCCATGGCCGAGGCCCATATTGCTGTGGCCACCACGGCGGTCGGTGACCGCTACGTGCTGGAGGAGCTGCGCAAACGAAAGTGGGTGCTCGGCGGCGAGCAGTCTGGCCATCTGATCGACATGGAGTTCAACGGCTCCGGGGACGGCATCGCCAGCGCCCTGCTCACCCTCGAAGCGCTTCAGGGCCGCGATCTGGCCGAGCGCGACGCCATGAGCAAGCTGCCTCAGCGGTTGGTCAACGTCCCCGTACGCGATCGCGCCGCCCTCGGTCGCGCTCCGACGGTGGGTGAGGCCGTCCGGAGCGAGCAGCAGCGCCTCGAGGGGCGTGGACGCGTACTCGTGCGCCCCAGCGGGACCGAGGACCTGGTGCGGGTGATGGTCGAAGCCCCCTCGGGCGAGGAGGCCGATGCGGTGTGCGCGCGCCTGGTCGACCTCGTGCGGCGCGTGCTTTAGGCCCCGCCCGCGGAGGCCGATGGAGCGCTGGGGCGCTGGTATCGTCGCCCTGGGCCGGCCCGCGAACGTCGCGCGCCACCGGTCTCAAGCTTTGCGAAAGGACAGTCGCTCGTGTGCGGAATCGTTGGCTACGTCGGCAAGCGCCCCGTGCAGGAGCTGCTGTTGGCCGGTCTGCGCCGGCTCGAGTACCGGGGGTATGACAGCGCCGGCATTTCGCTGGTGACCGACGCGGGGCTGGAGCTCACCCGCGTGGTGGGCCCGCTGCGTGAGCTCGAGGCCAGGGTAGCCCGTGCGCAGGGTGTCGGCGCCGCAGTGGACGGAACCTCGGACGGCCCTGCGGTCGCCGTGGCCGAGCGGCCCCTGCCGACGACGGGAATCGGCCACACCCGCTGGGCTACGCACGGCAGGGTCACCGAGGACAACGCGCACCCCCACTTCGACACGCACGACAGGGTTCACGTGGTGGTCAACGGCATCGTGGAGAACTATCAGCACCTCAAGGAGCGCCTCCAGGCGCAGGGTGCCGTCTTCACTTCGGCCACGGACGCAGAGGTGATCGCCCACCTGGTCGCCCATCACTACGAGCATGACCTCGTGCAGGCCGTGCGACGGGCGTGCGCGGAGCTGCACGGCCACTACGCCTTCGTGGCGGTCAGCGCCGAGGAGCCCGCACTGCTGGTCGGCGCGCGCAACGAGTGCCCGCTGATCATCGGACGCGGCGCCGGGGAGCAGTTCGTGGCCTCGGCGGTCCCCGCCTTCCTGGCTGCCACCCGCGATGTGCAGTACCTCGACAACGGCGAGATCGTGGTCCTGCGCCCGGATGGGGTGACCATCCTTGGCGCGGACGGAGTTGCCGTCGAGCGCGACGTCGAGCACATCGATTGGGACGAGGACACCGCCGAGAAGGGCGGCTACGAAACGTTCATGGAGAAGGAGATCCACGAGCAGGCTGAGGCCGTGGCGGAGACGATCGCCGATCGCGTCGCGGACGGAAGAACTGTTGATCTCACCGAGGACGGGGCCCTGGACGACAGCCTGTTTGACGACGTCAGGCGCGTGGTGGTGGTCGCGTGCGGCACGTCCTACCACGCGGGCCTGATCGGTCGTTATGCGGTCGAGGAGTGGGCGCGCATGCCCGTCGAGATGGATATCGCCTCCGAGTACCGCTATCGCAACCCGGTCGTCGGCCCCGGGGACCTCGTGGTGGGCATTTCCCAGTCAGGGGAGACCGCCGACACCCTCGCGGCCATGCGCCTGGCACGCGCCCGGGGCGCGAAGGTACTGGCGGTCACCAACGTGATGGGTTCGCAGGCGACGCGCGAGGCAGACGGCGTGCTCTTCACGCGCGCGGGTCTGGAGATCGGCGTCGCGGCCACCAAGACCTTCGTCTGCCAGGTCGCCGTGATGTACCTGCTGGCCCTGCGTCTCGCCGCGCGCCGCCAGACCCTCGGCGCGGCACGGGTGGCCGCGCTCGTCGATGAGCTCAGGCGCCTGCCCGAGCTCATCGACCGCACCATCAGCGACGTGACCCCGGGTGTGCAGCGTGTGGCCGCTGAGCACTGGGAGAAGACCTTCTTCCTCTACCTGGGACGCCACGTGGGTCTACCGGTGGCCCTGGAGGGTGCGCTCAAGCTCAAGGAGATCTCCTACATCTCGACCGACGCCTACGCGGCCGGCGAGATGAAGCACGGCCCGATCGCCCTGCTCGATGACCGCACTCCGGTCGTGTGCGTGGCCACCGAGTCGCCGGTCCTGGCCAAGATCGTCTCCAACATGCAGGAGGTGATGGCGCGCGGCGCCCACGTCGTGGCGGTGACCACCGCCGGGGATGAGCGCGTGCGCGAGCACGCCGAGGTCACCCTGGCCGTCCCGAGCACCGACTGGATGCTCGCGCCCGTGCTCGCGGTGATCCCCCTCCAGCTGCTGGCCTACGCCATCGCCCGTCGCCGCGGGCTCAACGTCGACCAGCCGCGCAACCTGGCCAAGACCGTCACCGTCGAGTAGGGCCCCCAGGGCAACCGACGCCCCGGCGCGGCGACCGCGTCGGTGTCCGGGTCTCAGGACGAGGGATAGCATCCGCCACCCATGGCGTTGCCTCCCTGGTGCGAACCGCTGCCCGACGCCGAGCTCATGCGGGCCACCGACCGGTGGGCCATAGAGGAGCAGGGCGTCGCTTCGGCTGACCTGATGGAGCGCGCCGGCATCGGGTTGGCCCGGGTGGTGGAGGGCCTGGTGCCCGATGGCGACGTCGCGGTGCTGTGCGGCAAGGGCAACAACGGCGGCGACGGCCTTGTCGCGGCCCGCCTGTTGCGCGACAGCGGGCGCCGGGTGACGGTGATGGCCGTCGGTGACCTGACCCAGGGCACGGCTGACGTGCGCGCGAACCTGCAGCGTCTGCCGGGGCCGGGGCCTGTCCCGCTGGACCACGTCCAGCTGGCGGGCTTTGCCGCGTGCGTCGATGCGCTGCTGGGCACCGGCTTTACCGGTGAGCCGCACGGGGAGATCGCCGCGGCGATCACGGCGCTCAACGCGGTCAGCGGGCCGGTGATCAGCGCTGATGTGCCCAGCGGCGTGGACGCCTCCACGGGATTCGTCGGCGCCGACGCGGTGTGCGCCGCGGCCACCGCCACCTTTCACCAGAGCAAGCCGGGACTGTGGATCAACCCGGGGAAGGCCCATAGCGGAAGGGTGGAGGTGGTGGACATCGCCATCCCCCGCGGCGCTCCGGGGGTGCCGTCCATCGGCCTGATCGGTCCCGGGGTCCTTGACGCTCTTCCGCGGCGCCAAGCGCAGTCGACGAAGTTCGCCAGCGGCCAGGTGATCGTGGTGGGCGGCTCACCCGGACTCAGCGGCGCCCCGAGTATGGCCAGCGAGTCGGCCCAGCGAGCCGGGGCGGGTTACGTGACGGCCTGCGTGCCCCGCTCCCTGGAGATGATCTTCGAAATCCGCCTGCTCGAGGTCATGACGCGAGGGCTGCCTGACCAGGACGGTGCCCTCACGCCAGAGGGCGCCGACACCGTGATCGAGCTGGCTCGCCGGGGCGGAGCGATCGCGCTGGGCCCGGGCCTGGGGCGCAGCCCGGGGAGCTTTGCCCTGGCCCGTGACGTGGCCCAGCGGGCGCCGGTGGCGCTGGTGCTCGACGCCGACGGTCTCAACGCCCACGCCGGTCACCTCGATGCGCTCGCGGCCCGTTCGCCTCCGACCGTGCTCACTCCCCACGCGGGCGAGCTGGCACGCCTGCTGAACACCGGCAGCGCGGACATCTCGCGCGAGCGACTTCTTCACGCGCGGACCGCCGCGGCCCGCGCACACGCGGTGGTCGTCCTCAAGGGCGATGACACGCTGGTCGTCGCGCCCGACGGAAGCGTCGCGGTGAGCCCGGGCGGCAGCCCGGCTCTGGCTACGGCGGGCACCGGAGACGTGCTCACCGGGGTGCTCGGCGCACTGCTGGCTCAGGGCCTGGGTGCGTTCTCAGCGGCGGCGATGGCGGTGTGGCTGCACGCGCAAGCCGGCCGTGAGGCGGCGCGGCGGCTCGGCTGCGTGGAGGGCGTGATCGCCTCCGATGTGATCGCCGCGCTGCCCGCGTCCATGGGTGGCGAGCGGAGTCATCACAGGGCGCCCAGTCCCGGCGGGGGGTCGGCTGCGCCCGGCCTATGGCCGCCGGGCTCCTAGCCGTGCCCGAGCGCGCGCTGGCCAGGGTCAACGTCGGCGCCGTCGAGCGCAACTGCGCGCGCCTGATGGGCGAGCTGGAGCACTCGAGCCGACTGTGCGCGGTGGTCAAGGCTGACGGCTACGGGCACGGGGCCTTGGCCTGCGCACGAGCAGCGGGGGCCGCGGGCGCGTCCTGGCTGGCCGTGGCCACCGCCGCCGAGGCAGCTGCCCTGCGCCGCGCCGATGTACGGGAGCGAGTCCTGGTCATGGGGGCGCTCAGCCGCCCCGAGCTCCAGCAGGCGCTCGCTTGTGACGCGGACGTGGTCGCCTGGGACGAGCGCTTCGTGGCCGCGGTCGCCGCGCTGGGGGGCGGGCGCGTGCACGTCAAGCTCGACACCGGCATGGGCCGATTGGGTACCCGCGACGTCGCGCAGGCGACGCGCGTGGTCGAAGCGGTGCGTGCGGCGCCGCAACTGTCGCTCATCGGCGCCATGACCCACTTCGCCACCGCCGACGAGCTGGGCGACCGGTTCTTTGGCGAGCAGCGCGAGCGCTTCGCCGCCTGGGCGGTCCCGCTGAAGGAAGACCATCCCGACCTGATGCTGCACGCCGCAAACAGCGCGGCGACTCTGCGTGACAGTGGCGCCCACTTCGACATGGTGCGCTGTGGCATCGCCATCTACGGCATGGATCCCTTCGGCGCCGATCCGTTCGCGTGGGCCCTGGAGCCCGCGCTCGAGTTATGCTCCTACGTGGCCGCGGTGAAGCCCTGCCGGGCCGGCCAGAGCACCGGCTATGGGCGTCGCTTCGTCGCGCAGCACGACACCACACTGGCCACGCTGCCCATCGGCTACGGCGACGGCGTGCGAAGGGGGTTGACCAACAACGCCGACATCCTCATCGGCGGGCGTCGCCACCGGCTCGTGGGCGCGGTGAGCATGGACAACATCACGGTGGAGCTTTCAGACCACGATCCTCCGGTGCAGGAGGGCCAGGCGGCGGTGCTGATCGGTCGCGACGAAGATGAGCGAATCCTCGCTGAGGATCTGGCGAGGCGATTGGACACGGTCAACTATGAGGTCACCTGTGCGCTGAGCGCCCGGATGCCGCGTCGTTATCACCGCGACGGAACCGACGTTGAGCAGGCGAGCGGGCCAGGAGCCCCAGCAACGTGAGCGAAGCCCTGGCCCTCGCTCGCCAAACGCTGGTCGGCAGCGCAGCTTGGGTGGTCGGGGGCCTGCCCCGCGACCGGGCGCTGGGACGCGACACCCGCGACGTGGATCTGCTCATCGACGGCGACCCCGAGCACGCCGCGCGCGCGCTGGCCCAGGCGGCCCGCGCATTCGCCTTCGAGCTCTCGCAGGAGTTCGGGGCCTGGCGGGTGGTTGCGCGAGGGCGCGAGTGGCAGATAGACATCAGCGCGGTGCGCGCCGGCGCGCTGGAGCACGACCTGGCCCTGCGTGACTTCACCGTGAACGCGATGGCCGAGCCACTGGACGGTGGTGCGCTGTTGGATCCTCTGGGGGGGATGGCCGACCTGGGCGCGCGGCGCCTGCGCATGACCGGCCCCGACGCCCTGGGTGCCGATCCGCTGCGCGTGTTGCGCCTCGTACGCCTGGCCGTGGCGCTGGACCTGGAAGCCGACGCGGCGACCGCGGCCAGCGCCCGTGAGCATGCACCCGGGCTGGCGGGGATCGCGCCGGAGCGCGTGCTCTCAGAGCTCGGCCAGATCGTCGCCGCCGACACGGCCGTGCGCGGCTTTGCGTTGATGGATGAGCTGGCGATCACGCCGGTGATCCTGCCCGAGCTCGCGGAGATGCACGGCGTGGCGCAGAATCGCTTTCACCATCGCGACGTGTGGGGCCATACCCTCGAGGTGCTGCAGGGGTGCGTCGACCTGCAGCGCGACCCGGCGGCCATGGTGGGTGAGCGTCATGCGGGGGCGATCGGCGAGCTGCTCGATGAGCCACTCGGGGACGACCTGAGCCGCGGCACGGGCCTGCGCCTCGGAGCCCTGCTGCACGACGTGGCCAAGCCGCGCACGCGCGGCGAGTTGCCCGAAGGTCGCGTCAGCTTCATCGGTCACGATGTCCTGGGAGCCCAGCTGACCCGCGACGTGCTCGGACGCCTGCGCGCCTCGGAGCGTCTACGTGCTCACGTGGCACAGCTCACGCGCGAGCACCTGCGCCCGGGCTTCCTGGTCCACGAGAGTCCACTGTCGCGCCGCTCGATGTTCGACTATATGCGGGCCTGTCAGCCGGTCGAGGTCGACGTGCTGCTGCTGTCGGTGGCCGACCGCCTGGCCACCCGTGGAGCAGCGGCTGAGCGGTCGATAGCGCGTCACCTGGATCTGGTCGAGGAGCTTCTGCCCGAGGCGCTGCGCTGGCGACGCGCCGGAGCCCCGCAGCCCCTGATCCGCGGGGATGAGCTGGTCCGCGAGCTTGGCATCGCTCCCGGACCTCTGGTGGGCGCCCTGCTGGGAGAGCTCGCGGGGGCTCAGTACGCCGGCGAGGTCAGCGACCGCGAGCAGGCGCTCGCTCTGCTGCGCCGGCGAGCGTGGCCGGCCTAGGTGCAGGCGCCCTCGACGGCCGACGGCTGCGCGCGCTCAGCACTCGCGCCCTCGGCCAGCGCGCGCTCGGCCAGTTTCCGCACCACGGCCTCGACCAGGCTCGCGGCGTCGGCGACCGAACCGTAGTGCACGTTCTCAGGCGTGTCCGTGGGCCAGTGGTAGTTGGAGGGCGCCTTGTAGCGGTCGACAGAACCGAGCATGACCGTCGGGAAGCCCTCGCTCAGCCCGATCTGCGCGTCGGAGCTGAAGCTGAAGCGCAGTCCGCGACGCAGCCTGACCCCGAGCGCGACCGCGCAGCTCGAGAACAGCGCCTTGAGGTCGGGGTCGTAGTTGCGCAGGACGAGCATGCCCTCGGCTTCGGGTAGCGTGAGCGTGGGGGAGCCCACGGTATCCACGACGACAACCTTGGTCTTGTCGCGCGCCATGGCGGCGAGGTGAGCGGCGGCGAAGCCCCGCATACCCTCCTCGAAGGACTCCTCCGAGCCGGTCGAGACCAGCATCACCCTCAGGTTGCGCACCGGATCGTGTTGCAGAGCACGCGCGAGGGCGAGCACGACGGCGACGCCCGAAAGGTTGTCGTTGGCTCCGGCGACCGTCGGGCGCACACCGATGTCGGCAAAGGTGAGGGCCGACCCACCGGCAAGGGCGATTCCCACGCCGAGCAGGCGGCGGGGCCCGAGCGCCGAGCCCAGCGTGATGAGCAGCGGACCGCCGATGACTAGGTACATGAGCGGAGGAGAGCGGTTCACCCGATCCCACAACCACGGTAACCGCTCGCCGATGAGCTCGGGCAGACCCGGCGCGAAGATCAGCCCGGAGTGCGCGGCGTCGTGGTGCGCGACCACCAGGACGGTGTGCTGGGCGTTCAGATCTCCCGCTTGGGCCACGACGTTCCAGGTGGCGCGGTGGGGCAGGAAGCGGCGACGAAACCATTGACGCCGAACGTCCAGGTCATCCCACAGTCCCGCCGTGGCGAACAGGCCCGCGGTGGTGCCGAGCCACCGCCGAGCCGCACGCCGGCGCCCGTCCGGGATGGCTAGCGCCCCACCCGCGAGCGCGATCACGTTGAGTAGCCCAAGGGGCCACCAGTAGCCGCCGTGCGCGCGCTCCCGTTCGACGCTTGCGCGGTGGCCGCTGGAGCGCAGCCGGGCGGCAATCAACTCGGCCGCTTCGCGTTCGCCCTCCGATGCGGAGGGCCGCGCGATGGCCCCCAGCAGACGGACGTCGGCCTCGAGCTGGGCGGGGTCGTGGGGCACCGGGCACGGCAGGCTAGCGCAGGCCGCCGCCTCTGGTCTGGGGGTCCGGGCGGCCTTTGGTTAGCATGGCCGCCCGTGCGCGATCCGCAATGCATCTTCTGCAAGATCGTGGCCGGCGAGCTGCCGGCCACGCTTGTCGCCGAGGACGAACGCACGCTCTCGTTCATGGACATCAGTCCGGCCACGCGTGGGCACGCGCTGGTGATCCCTCGTGCCCACGCGCAGGACCTTCTCAGTGTCGACGCCGACGATCTGCAGGCGGTGATCCTGGCCTGCGCGCGGCTGGCCGGGCGCGTCAAGGAGCACCTGGGCGCTGACGGCGTGAACCTGCTCAACGCGTGTGGCGCCGTCGCGTGGCAGACCGTCTTTCACTTCCACGTGCACGTGATCCCGCGCTACGCCGGCGATCCCCTGCGACTGCCCTGGACCCCCTCGGCCCCAGATGAGGGCGAGATCGCCGCCGCCGCCAGGGAGCTGAACGCGTGAGCGCTGAGGACCGAGCGTTGACCGTACGCCTCGAGCACGACGGGCCTCTGGCGATCCTGACGCTGGACAATCCGCCGCTGAACCTGTTCACCCGTCAGGTCATCGACGACCTCGAGCGGGCGGTGGATCTCCTGGTCGCGTCAGAGGCGCGCGGGCTATTGGTGCGAGCTGACGGTCGCGCCGTGAGCGGAGGGGTCGACGTCCACATGTTCGACGGCCTGACGCCCGACAGCGCGGGTTCCCTGTGGGGCGAACTGCTGGCGCTGATCCACCGCGTCGAGGACCTGCCGCTGCCGACCGTCTTCGCGGCCCACGCCCTGTGTCTGACCGCTGCCTTTGAGCTGTCGCTCGCCTGTGACCTGCTGCTGGCCGCGCAATCGGCCCGCTTCGGACTTGTCGAGACGGTGGTCGGATTGACGCCGGCCATGGGGGGAACCCAGCGGCTGACCGAGCGCGCCGGACCGGCCCGCGCGCGCGAGTTCGTGATGACCGGCGCGCTGTACGAGGCGCGCACCCTGGAGGGATGGAACGTGGTCAACCGCGTGCTCCCCGACGAAGGTTTCCACGAGGCGGCGCGGGCGTTTGCCCGCGGGCTGGCCGAAGGGCCCACGCGGGCTCACGCTGCGACCAAGGCCATCGTCCGGGCGTGTCTGGATGAGGGTGGCGCCCGCGGCGCCGATGCTCGCGTGCCCGAACTCGCTGGAGGCCTGTTTGGCACCGACGATCTCAAGGGCGCCGTTCGCTCCTTCTTGGACCGCGGCCCCGGACACGCGGTCTACCGGGGCTCGTGAGCGCGCCGCCGCTGCGGGCTCCCCCTCGGGCCTGGCCGGCCGCCCTGGGCGCCCCCGGGCCACCCAGGTCCTGCGCACGTTGCACCCCGAACCGCTACCCCGGGGCCTTCTTGGTGTTCAATGGCCACATGCGACGCTCACTCTCAGTCATCACTCTCGCGCTGGGCGCCCTGCTGGTGGCGCCCGTCGGATCTCTGGCCACCATCAGCGAGGTGGGCCAGGTCGGCGCGACGCGCAGCGCCACGCCCAGTTGTCCGACCAGTCCGTGCCTGGCCGTGAGCCGCACGAGTGGCTTTCAGGTGAAGGTGGGTGCGACGAGCCGCTCCATGTTCACCGTGCCCCGCAGTGGCAGGATCGTGGCCTGGACCATCACCCTGGGCAAGCCCAGCGCCAAGCAGATCAGGTACTTCGACACGACCGAGGGGGGCCCGGCGTCGGCGGCGGTCTCCGTGCTGCGCTCCGGTCGCCATCTCACCTATCGCCTGTTGGCTGAGAGTCCAACCGAGCTCCTGCAGCCGTACTTCGGTCAGACGGTGCAGTTTCCCCTCGAGCAATCCCTTCCGGTGAGCAAGGGCCAGATCGTGGCGCTCACGGTGCCCACGTGGGCCCCGGCCCTGGCTCTGGGCTACGCCAACACCACCTCCTGGCGTGCCAGTCGCGCGAAGGGCAAGTGCTCGGATACCTCGACTCAGGCGGCCCACATCCAGGTCAGCTCGGTGCTCACCTACACGTGCCTGTACAGGACCGCGCGCCTGACCTACAGCGCGACCCTGATCTCCACGCCCTAGCGCGCCCGCGGCCCGGCCGCCAGCGGCCGGCCTAACCGCGATCGGCCACCCAGAAGCCGTTGGTCGAGCGTCCCGTGGCGCCCTACGGCGCGCCGGCGCCGCCGGTCCCGGCTCCCGTCCCTCCGCTCGTGCCCGATCCGGCGCCGCTCCCGCCTGACCCGGCGCCCGTGGATCCCGAGCCGCTGCCGGCGCCTGCGCCACCTGCGCCGGAGTTCGGGGCGCTACCGGCGGCCCCACCCGAGCTGCCACCTCCGGGGGCTCCCCCTCCGGAGGCGCCCGCGGAGCCCGAGCCCGTCGCGCTTCCCGAACCCGCCGATCCCCCGGACCCCGAAGCGCTCGAGCCGGATGATCCTGCGGCCCCGGCGCCACCCGTGACGCCCGGCGTGTTCGCACCGGTAGACCCGCCGGGGGCGGTACCCGTCGAGGTGCCGGCGCTCGCGCCGCCCCCGGGCGTGCCGGACGTGGTGGTCGACCTCGTGTTGCCCGCGGCGGCGCTGGCGCCTCCGGGGGGCGTGATGCTCGGAGTGCTGCGCGGCACCTGGTCGGAGACGTTGGCGCTCCCGCACGCGCTCAGCGTTCCCACCAGCAGCAGGCCGAGGAGGGCGGCTGACCGCCGCCGCCCCGGCGCGCTGGCCGCCCCGGGACTCACTCGCCGAGCGGGCCCATGCGCCGCCCGCAAGTCGGACAGTCGTTGAGGTCCCGCTGAGCCAACTGATCGCACCAGGGACAGAAGCGCAGGTTCTCGACCGCCCACGGCAACCGGCTGGCCGACGGCGGGAGGGGCAGAAGCTTGCCCACCGGTTCCAGGGCCTCTCCGGTGTCGCGGTCGTAGTAGACCCTCTGGGGCTCGGCCTCGCGGATCGTCTCCCGCCCGGTCACGGGGTTGCGCAGCCGGTAACGGTCGGAGGCGGTCACCCATCGGACTCTACCGGAGCGGTTTCGGAACCATTCGGTCGCGCACAGCCGCCCATGCTCTCCTCTTCGGGACGGCGCGAGGTGCTCCTGCCCCATCCCGAGCGGCGCGTACGCTGCAGGCGTGCGCATCCTGATCTTCCACGGCTACCTGCTGGGCGGCACCGGTTCCAACGTCTACAACGCCAGGCTCGCCGATGCGTTGGTGAACCTCGGCCACGAGGTTCACCTGCTCTGCCAGGACCGCCGTCCCTATGACCACGGCTTTGTCGACGCCGTGGGCACCTGGTCTGATGACGGCCTCGTCGTCGAGCAGCGACGCGAGCCCCGCTGCACGGTCTATCGTCCGGACATCGGGACGCTGCTCCCCGTCTACGTGGCCGACCGCTACGAGGCGATGGACGCCCGGCCGTTCACCGCGTGCAGCGACGAGGAGATCGCCGCCTACGTCGAGGCCAACGTGGTCGCGGTGAATGACGTACTGCGGCGCCACCGCTTCGACCTCGCGCTGGCCAACCACACGGTCATGGGGCCGCTGATCCTCGCCCGGGCCCTCTCTGAAAGTGCGGTTCCCTACGTCGTCAAGGTCCACGGCAGTGCCCTGGAGTACACGGTCAAGGCGGCACCTGAGCGTTTCGTGGCGCCGGCGCGGGAGGGCCTTGCCGGCGCGCGCACCATCCTGGTCGGGTCGCGGCACACCGCGAGGAGCCTGTGGCGCGCCCTCGCTGACCCTGAGCTGGCCGAACGCACCCGTGCGGGACCGCCGGGCGTCGACGTGCATCGCTTCGGACCACGGGGGCCCGACGCTGCCGCGGCGGGCCTGAGCGCCCTCGCGGCCCGCCTGTCCGGCGCCGCCGATTCACTCCAGAGCACCCGCCCGCCAGCGCACCAGACGGACGCGTTTGCGCGCGAGGAGCGCAGCGCCGCGCTGGCCGTCGGACGTCTTGACCCGCTCGCCGACCGCCTGGTCTGCTTCGTGGGCAAGCTCATCGTGAGCAAGGGCGTGGACCTCCTGGTCGCGGCGTGGCCGCTGGTGCTCGCGCAGGTACCACAGGCGCGCCTGGTGATCGTGGGCTTCGGTGCCTATCGGCAGACATTGGAGCGCCTGATCAGAGTGCTGGCCGAGGGCGACCTCGCCGAGGCTCGCGCCATCGCCCTGGCGGGACGTGCCCTCGAGGCCGAGGCCGACGCTGAGGCCGCGGGCGCAGGCGCCGATCGGCCTCTGGGTCACCTGCTCGCGTTCCTGGATGGACTGCACGACGCTGATCGGGCCGTGTATGAACAGGCTGCGGCGCAGATGGGCGGACGCGTGGTGCTCACCGGCCGTCTGGAGCATTCCGAGCTGGCCGAGCTGCTGCCCGCCTGTAGCGCCCAGGTGGTGCCCAGCACCTTCCCCGAGTCCTTCGGGATGGTTGCCGTGGAGGCGGCGGCGTGCGGGGTGCTGCCGATCAGCGCTGCCCATTCCGGGCTGGCCGAGGTTAGCGAGGTCCTGGCCGAGGCTGTGCCCGAGAGCGTGCGTCCGCTGCTGTCCTTTCCGGTGGACGACCACGCAGTACACGCCCTGGCCGAGCGCCTGATCGCGTGGCTCGAGGCCGGTCCCCCGGTGCACGGCGCCACCCGTGCGGCGCTGGTGGACACGGCGCGAGCGCGCTTCTCCTGGGAGGGGGTGGCCCGCACGTTGGTGACGGCGGCCACCGTCGGCCCGCAGGCGCTGGCGCCGCTCTATCCAGCGGGCTCGGCTCCCCGCTCGGTGGGGTAATGTTCCCGCGCCGATGACCGTCTCCGACGTTGCCAGTCCTCTGCGCCGGCCCGGTCTTCTGGCCGCGGCCTTGAGCCTTGTGCTCGGGGCCGGCGGCTGTGGTGGGCTCAAGCGTGGGCAGAACGCCAACCTGGTCGCCGGCAAGCAGGCGTTCGTGGCGAAGTGTGGTTCCTGCCACGTGCTGTCGCGGGCGAGCACCAAGGGCATCACTGGGCCCAATCTCGACGACGCCTTCGGACAGAGCCTCGTCAACGGGCTCAAGCGCGACACGATTCGCACGGTGGTGCACGGCCAGATGCTCGACCCCAACCCGGGCGGGGCCATGCCGCGAAACCTGGTGCGGGGACGGACCGTCGACGACGTCGCGGCCTACGTGGCCCAGTCGGTGGACCGCAGCGGCCCGGACACCGGCCTGCTGGCCAGCGCCGTGGCGGCGCCGGGCGCCGGCAAGCCGGCCGTGGAGTCGGGTGGGGTGCTGGCGATCAACGCCGATCCCTCCGGCCAGCTGGCCTACGTCACCAAGCAGGCGTCCGCCAAGACGGGTGCGGTCACCGTGACCATGAAGAACATGGCCCCCGTCCCGCACAACATCGCCATCCAGCAGGGCGCCAGCGGAAGCGTGCTGGGCGCAAGCCCGACCGTGCAGGGCGCCACGGCATCGGTCAAGGTGAACCTGGCACCCGGCACCTACACCTACTTCTGCCAGGTGCCCGGCCACCGCGACGCGGGGATGCTGGGCACGATCACCGTGAAGTGAGGTCGCGCAGTGCTCGCCCGGGCTAGAACAGGTTGCGAGCCACCACCACCAGCACGACGACCACCACCACGGCGATGATCACGCGCAGCAGGAGCCGGAAGGCATCCTCCTCGCTGCGCAGCGGGTTCAGCACACGCCCTCCTCGCGCTGCGAAGAAACGCTCGGCGCGCGCCGGCGGCGGCCTTCACCGTACACCGGCACGGCCACGGGGACTCTAGAGGACGTAGACGGTCGCATACACGACCAACCACATGATGTCGACGAAGTGCCAATAGATGCCCGGGACCTCGACGCCGCGGTGCTCCTCGGGCGTGAAGTGCCCGCGAAACGAGCGCACCGTCACGGTGAGAAGCAGAGTCAAGCCGATGAACACGTGGGCGCCGTGGAGACCGGTGAGGCCGTAGAAGATCGTGCCCTGCGCATGGTCGTGGGGCGCGAAGCCGATGTTCGCGTACTCGTTGACCTGCACGAACAGGAAGGTGGTGCCCAGGAGCAGGGTTGAGATGATTCCCGCCCGCAACCCAAAGCGATTGCCGTGCTTGATCGACACCTGTGCCCAGTGCATGGTGAACGACGAGGAAACCAGGATCGCCGTGTTGAAGCCGGCAACCTGAATGGGCAGGGTGGTCCCGTGCGCCGGCCAGGGGTCACCCTGGGCGATGCGGATGAAGAAGTACGCGGTGAAGAAGCCCCCGAAGACCATCACCTCGGAGATGATGAAAAGCAGCATCCCCAGCGTCTGGGGGTCCACCCTCGAGCTCCGATTAGCCTCGGGAGGCCCGTGATGCTGAGCGCTCACGTCGTGGGCGACCCCGGAAATGCTGGCGGCCTCCACCGGCGTCTAGCTCCCGCCGCCGGCCGGGGTCGCCTCGCGCTCAGGGACCTCCACGTGCTCGACGGGAACGTCGGCGGCGCGACGCACGCGTTCAAGTACGTTGGCCCGCAACCATCCCGATCGCTCGCCGGGGAGGGTGGAGATGACGATGTCGTCGACGAGAAACAGGGCGAGTGAGTTGACCGTCGCCGTGTAGGGATCGGGGTCGCCGATCAGACCGGAGGCCAGCAGGCCGGTCTCCTGGAGGCGGGCCAGCATGGCCGCCAGGCGCTTGCGGGCACGAGCGGTGGCGGCTCCGTCGCCTCCCTGCTGGGGCACCACGGCGATGAACAGATGCTCGGCGTCGCCAGCGGCCTTGTTCTTGAGGTGCTCGATGAGCTGCTCGCCGCCGGAGGTGCGGTTGGCCACCACCAGAGTGACCCGGAAGGGGAGTCCCTCCTCGTCGAGATCGGTGACGATGTGCTTGACCGGCACGTTGGTCGCGTGCTCGATGCGCTCGATGAGGTCACGACGCAGCCAGCCCGACTGGGTGGCCGGTTTGGTGGAGATGATGATCTCGTCAGGCCGCTGCGTCGACATGGCGTCCATGGTGGCCGAGAAGGGATCGGCGTCGCCCACCTCGGCGTAGGCCTCGATCCCCTCGGTGGCCATGATCGACATGGCCAGGTCGGCGCGAACCTGCGAGGCGTTCCTGACGGCCTCGTCGTAGATCACCAGACCTGCACCTGGCTTGGTTTGCGGAACCACCAGGTGAAAACGGGTATCCTCCTCGGCCGCGCGGGAGCGCACCTCCTCCAGCAGGCGCCGCCCCGCCAGCGTCTGGTTGGCGACCACGAGTACCTCCCTCATCGGCCTGCTCCCTCCTCGAGTGTGTGTCTCGTCACGTCGGGTGGCCCCCTTGCCTAGTGGGCCACGGTGCCGGCCGGGCTGGGTTCGATCTCCTGCTCTGCGAAAACGCCGTGCACCGCGCCCGGCACGCCGTACTCATACGGCCCGCCCACGACCGTGGGGATGCTGTCGAAGTTGAAGATCGGCGGAGGGGACGACACCTGCCATTCGAGCGTCAGCGCCCGCCATGGGTTGGCCACGGCACGCGGACCGCCGCGCCAGCTGGTGGCCATGTTGTAGACGAAGACGAGCGTGCTGATGCCGATCCCGAAGCTGGCCAGCGTGACGAGCAGGTTGAGGTCGGCGAACTTGGCGGCGTAGTCGGCGACGCGCCGGGGCATGCCCTGCAGGCCGAGCACGTGCATCGGGGCAAAGGTCAGATTGAAGAAGAGAAAGGTGCTCCAGAAGTGGTACTTGCCCAGCCGCTCGTCGTACATCCGTCCCGTCATCTTGGGAAACCAGTAGTACACGCCCGCGAAGATGGTCATGAGCGAGCCGCCGAAGAGCACGTAGTGAATGTGCGCGACCACGAAGTAGGTGTCGGTCACGTGGACGTCGAACGGCACCATGGCCAGGGCCACGCCGCTGATCCCCCCAAGGGTGAACATGGTCACGAAGCCCAGCGCGAACAGCATCGGCGTGTCCAGGTGCAGGACCCCGCGCCACAGGGTCGCCAGCCACGAGAAGATCTTTATACCGGTGGGCACCGCGATGATCACCGTGGTGATGGCCATGGGGATGCGCACCCAGCTGGGCATGCCCGAAGTGAACATGTGGTGCGCCCACACGGTGAAGCCGAGGACCACGATGGCCAGCAGCGAGAAGGCCATCATGCGGTAGCCGAAGATCGGCTTGCGTGCCTTCACCGCCAGGATCTCGCTGATGATCCCGAAGCCGGGCAACATCATGATGTAGACCGCCGGGTGGGAGTAGAACCAGAACACGTGCTGGTACATGAGCACGTCACCGCCACGACCCGCGACAAAGAAGTTGAACCCCAGCGTCCGATCGAGCAGGACGAAGAACTGGGACGCGGCGATGAACGGCGTCGCGATCACGACCAGCAGCGAAGTGGAGAAGTTCGCCCACACGAGCAGCGGCATGCGAAAGAAGCTCATCCCGGGTGCCCGCATGGTGATGATGGTGACCAGGAAGTTGAGCGCGGTGGCAATCGACGAGGCGCCGGCGAACTGGACGCCCACGTTGAAGAACGTCTGGCCCAATGGCGCGGAGTCCGACAGCGGCGCGTAGGCAGTCCACCCCGACGCGAAGGATCCGCCGGGGGCCAAGAAGCTGCCCAGCATCATCACTCCGGCGATGGGCAGCAGCCAGTAGGAGATGGCGTTCAGCCGCGGGAAGGCCATGTCCGGCGCCCCGATCATCAGTGGCAGCACGAAGTTGGCCAAGCCGGCAAAGACGGGGATGACGAACAGGAAGATCAGCAGCGACGCGTGCACCGAGAACAGCCCGTTGTAGGTGCTCGCGTCCACGAACCGCGCGCCGGGCTGCGCGAGCTCCGCGCGCATGAGCATGCCCATGAGCCCACCCACGAGCAGGAAGAAGAAGGACGTGACCGTGTACTGGACGCCGATCACCTTGTGATCGGTGTTCACGCGAAAGTAGTCCCGCCAGCTGTGCGCGCCGTGGCCGGAATGATCCTCGGGCGCCGTGGGTGATCCTGAGGCCCAGCGAAACCAGTAGTCAAATGCCCCCAGGCCGACCAGGAAACCGAGCGGCGCCACGATCAGCGCCAGCTGGACCCAGGCCGTGGTGCTCAGGAAGTGCCGGTACGTGCCGTGGCCGTAGAGCATGCGCACGAGCCAGGTGAGCAGCATCGAGAAGCCAATCCCCACGACCAGGCCCAGCCCGGACCGGTACAAGCCCGGTCCACGCAGTCTCATCGCCATGAGTCACCTCCCCCGCTTGTGGTGTGCCCCGCTGCCCCGGCCACGCCCTGACGCCACGGCGCGCTCAGGCGCCTGCTCTGCTCGCATCCCATCAGCCTGCCGCCCCGCTGGGTGCTGTCTTGCCCTGCTTGCCCTTCAGCCACGCCTGGAACTGGGCCTGGGCGACCACGTGCACGCTGGTGCGCATGACCGTGTGGCCCAGACCGCAGAGCTCGTTGCAGACCACATCGTAGACACCCGTGCGCGTGGGAGTTGCCCTGTAGCTGGTCGTCACTCCGGGTACGACGTCCTGCTGCAGACGGAAGGCTGGTACCCAGAAGGCATGGATGACGTCCAGCGACGTCATCTTGAAGTTCACCGACTGTCCCTCGGGTAGGTAGAGCACGTCACTGCGCACGGTCGCGCCCCCGCCCGAGGCCGGGTACTCATAGCTCCAGGCGAACTGTTGACCGGTGACCTTGACCTGCAGCTCTCCTCCTGCACCCTTGGCCTCGTTGTTGTGCAGGACGATCAGGGCGTAGCTGACCAGGCCGATGATGAGCACGGCGGGCGCGGCGGTCCAGATGATCTCCAGGCGCGTGTTGCCGTGAATGGGCGGACCGTCCTGGAGCTCCTGCCCCGGACGCACGCGAAACTGCCACACGCAGTAGAGGATCACGGTGACGACGAGCACGAAGATGGGCACCGAGACGATCACCAACACGTAGTACAGGGTGTCGGTGCGGCGTGACTGAGCGGAGGCCTGAACCGGGAACCAGTGGATCGTCAGGCCGATCGCGATGCCGATCGCGCTGGCCACGACGGCGGCCAGGACCGTCCGCGCCAGGGGTGTCGCGAGCGTCGCCCGCAGGCCCGAGGGCCGCGCTCGAGATGGACGATCGGTCGGCATCGGGGCGCGGATCCTATTAGCTTCAGCCGATGCGTGACAAACCCCAGGCGCGTCTCCCGCGGGCGACGATGGCGCCGTCGGCGCGTGGCGCCCGCGCGGCGGCGAGGCCACGATTTGACCGCGCCGAGTCCGGGTAATACATTGCGTGAATAGTTGCAAGGCGATAACCAACGTCGCCGCGCAACGTCGCGCGCAGCCGGATCGACGGAGCGATCGGTCGGCACCGGACAGCGCTGCGGTGGGGTGAAGTGAGGGATCGCCGCGGTCGGGGGACCGCGGCGGTGCACAGGGTTCACGCGTGGTTGAGGGGCCACGCGTGGCGCCCCACTGCCTTGGCCGGGTGGTGCTCAGCCGAGCGGGAGCTCGTCGATGTCGTGACGGGTGTCGCGCGCCCAGCGCACCACGCAGATGACGGTGAGCACCACGCCCGCCGCCACGAGCACCAGATTGATCGTTATCCCCAGGAGGGCCAGGGTGATACCCACCGCAACCAACAGCGGCAGGATGCTGGGCCCGGGTAGATGGATCTCCTCCCCGACGGGAGGAAGCTCGGGATCGAGTGGGCTCAAGAGACGAACACGGCAGCCGCCACGAAGGTCAGCCCGAACATGAACATGCAGACGGCGCCGACGATGAGCGCGGTGCGCAGGTTCTTGCGTGCGAGGCGACGGCTCATGGGGGAAACGTTACCGGCTCACGCGCGCGATGCTCAGACGTGTGCGTCGATCACCATCGAGCAGAAAAGGATGGCCAGGTAGGCAAGCGAGAACAGGTACAGCCGCAGGGCCGAACGCCGGTCGGCGTGGCGCTGGAGCGCCGCTGCCCCGCCGACGAACAATGCGCCCAGGCCGATGGACACCCCCAGGTAGACGGCCCCGAACCGCCCGGCACAGAACGGCAGCTGGGACACGGCGTATAGGAGCAGGCTGTAGAGCAGGATCTGCTTGCGCGTCTCACGCTCGCCGCGGACAACCGGCATCATGGGCACGCCGACCTTCGCGTACTCCTCCTTCATGAGCAGGCTCAGCGCCCAGAAGTGCGGTGGCGTCCAGTAGAAGACGATCGCGAACAGATAGAACGCGGTGGGAGCCAGGTGGCCGGTGGCGGCCGCCCAGCCCACCAGCGGCGGCACCGCTCCCGCGGCACCGCCGATAACGATGTTCTGCGCCGTGCGCCGCTTGAGCCACATGGTGTACACGCCGACGTAGCCGGCAAAGCCGGCCAGCGCCAGGCAGGCGGCCAACACGTTGACGGCGAGCGACAGCTCGGCGAACGACAGCCCCCCCAGCGCGCAGCCGAACAGCAGCGCCGCACGGGGGCTTACCCGCCCCGAGGGCACGGGACGATCGGCGGTGCGGGCCATGCGGGCGTCCAGGTCTCGGTCCCAGTAGTGGTTCACCGCACCCGCACCGCCGGCCGACAGGTAGCCGCCAAGGCACGTGAGCGCCACCAGATGAACGGACGGATCGCCAGCCACATACATGGTGGTGATCGTGGTCAGCAGCAGCAGAGACTGGACCTTCGGCTTGGTCAGCGCCACGTAGTCGCACACCACCCGCCACGCCCGCGGCATGGCGCGTGTGCCGTGGGGCAGAGGCGCCGCAGCAGCTGTCGGTTGCCCGTCCACTCCAGCGCCGGCGCTCAGACTTCGACCTGGCGGGCGCCGGCGGGCACCGTCACCCGTCCAGGCTCCGGCGCCCCGCTGGTGCGACGCTCGACCTCGCGCCGGATGTCCTTCATCGGCTCGACCGAGCGGACCCGCGGGATCGTGTCGAAGTTGTTGACCGGAGGGGGAGAGGCGGTGAACCATTCCAGCGAGTTGCCCTTCCAGGGGTCCGGGCCGGCGAGCACACCCGCCTTCACGCTGCGCACGACGTTGGCCACGGTGACCAGCACACCGGCGGCCAGGATGAACGAGCCCACCGTGGAGATGAGGTTGTAGACGAACAGGTGCCCCACGTTGCTGTACTCGTACACGCGACGGGGCATACCGTCCAGGCCCATGACGTGCTGGATCAGGAAGGTCATGTGAAAGCCGATCAGCATCAGCCAGAAGGAGAGGCGTCCCAGCCCCTCGCTGAGCATCCGTCCCGTGATCTTGGGGAACCAGTAGTAGATCGCGGCAAAGATGGTGAACACCGCGCCCCCCATGAGCACGTAGTGGATGTGGGCGACCACGAAGTAGGTGTCGTTCAGCTGCCAGTCCACGGGGAACACGGCCAGGAAAACCCCCGATATGCCGCCGATCAAGAAGGTGCCGATGAAGCCGGCGGCAAAGAGCAGGGGGGTCTTGAACTCCACCGTGCCCCGCCACAGCGTGGCGATCCAGTTGATGATCTTCACTCCGGTGGGGACGGCGATGAGAAACGAGCTGAGCATCACGAAGACGAGTATCACCAGCGGGGTTGGGGTGGCGAACATGTGGTGCGCCCAGGTCAGGAAGCCGAGGAAGGCGATGGCCACGGTGGACGCGGCGATGGCCTTGTAGCCAAAGATCGGCTTGCGGGCAAAGACGGGAATGACCTCCGAGATGATCCCGAACCCGGGCATGATCATGATGTAGACCTCGGGGTGCCCGAAGAACCAGAACAGGTGCTGCCAGAGCAGCGGCGACCCCCCGTTTGAGGCGTCGTAGAAATGGGTGCCGAAGTGACGGTCGGTGAGCAGCAGCGTGACGGCGGCGGCGATTACCGGCATGGCCACGATGATCAGCACCGAGTAGACGAGGATTCCCCAGATGAACAGGGGCAGACGGCCCCAGCTCATACCCGGTGCGCGCATGTTGGCGATCGTGGCGTAGAAGTTGATCGCGCCCAGGATCGAGGAGATGCCCGTGAGGTGGATCAGGTAGATCCAGGCGTCCTGTCCTCCGCTGGGCGAGAAGTCGATGCCCGACAGCGGTGCGTAGCTACTCCAGCCGGCCTCCGGCGGAGTGAAGAAGATGGACGCGTAGAAGACGATGCCGCCCGCCAGCAGTAGCCAGAAGGACAGGGCGTTCAGGCGCGGGAAGGCCATGTCGCGCGCGCCCACCATGAGGGGTACGAAGTAGTTGGCCAGCCCGGCGAACATGGGCACGACGAACAGGAAGATCATCGTCGTCCCGTGCATGGTGAAGAGCTGGTTGTAGACCGTGGGCGTCACCAGCGTGTTGTTGGGCACCCCCAGCTGAAGGCGGATGAGCAGCGCCTCGACCCCACCCAGGAGGAAGAACAGGAAGGTGGTGACCATGTACAGGATTCCGATCCGCTTGTGATCGGTGGTGGTCAGCCAGCTCATCCAGCCCGTCGGCTCGCGCTCGACACGGTGGGCGACTACCTGGGGAAGGGGGGCGGCGTAGGTGGCCATGGCGTTGGCGGGTCTCCTATGGTCTGCTTAGGGGTTCTGGACCTGTCCGGCGCCGGGCTGGGCGCTCAGGCGCCCGCGGGAGGCCTGTGCGGCGGTGTTGGCCTGCGCGATCTGCTGCTTCTGGTGGGCGAGCCACGCGTCGAACTGGGCGGGGGGCACGGCGCGCACCTGCGCGATCATGCGGGCGTGCAGGCGGCCGCAGATCTCCGCGCACTGACCCCGGTAGGTTCCGGCCTTGTCGATCCGAAACCAGGTGTAGCTGTGGTAACCGGGAACGGCCTGCTGTTTGCCACCCAGCTGCGGTATCCACCAGGAGTGCACGACGTCCTGAGACTGGATATCGAGGGTCACGGTGGTGTGAGTGGGCACCACCATCTCCTCATAGGAGTACGGGCTGTCCAGGCCGTCGGGGTTGCTGCCGCCCGGGTAGGTGTAGCGCCAGATGAACTGCTGGCCGTTGACCAGGATGTTCAGCGACTTACCGCTCGGCGGCAGCCGGCGGTCGGCGGAGGCATAGAGGACGCGCCCCTGGGCGACCAGACGGTCGCCGGCGGCCGTGGAGTTTGCCGGGTCCTGGATCGCGGAGAGCTTGGCGAAGGTGACGACGGCCAGGATCACCAGGACCACCGCGGCCCCGCCCGTCCATCCCACCTCAAGACGCGTGTTGCCGCGAATCTGGGCGGGCACCGCCCCCTTGCGGGCGCGGAAGCGCAACAGCGCGTAGATGAGGGCCCCCTCCACCGCGAAGAAGATGATCAGGGCTATGACCAGGGTGATCTTGTAGAGCTCATCGATCGCGTTCGCGTTGGGCGAACCGCCGGACTCGGGGGTGAAGAAGGCCAGCGCGCCCGGGGTGAGCACGAGCAGGCCCACCGTGCCCAGCACCGCCGCGCCCACCAGGCCGCGGCTGGAAATGGGTCTGGTCGCGGGAGGGCTCGAGGTCGATGAGGGTGTCGACGGGGCCACGGGGCGGCGAATTCTATTCACGCGAGGCTGCCGGGTCTTCCGCACCGTCACGCGGCGCACTCACGCACCGCGGAAGGTGGCGGCGCGCTTCTCCACGAAGGCGCCCACACCCTCGGAGAAGTCATCCGTGCCCGCCATCTGGAGCTGGATGCTCGCCTCCAGCTCCAGCTGCTCGGCCAGGTGGGAGTACAGGCAATGGTTGAGCTGCCGCTTGATGCCGGCGTAGGCACGCGTGGGCCCGGCCGCCAGTCTGGCCGCCAGGGCGCCCGCCTCCTGCTGCAGGCTCTCGTCGTCGACGACACCGTTGATCAGGCCCCAGGCCAGGGCCTGGGCGGCGTCGATCCGCTCGCCCAACATGGCCATCTCGGTCGCTCTGGCCATGCCCACACGCGCGGGCACGAACAGCGACGCCCCGCCGTCAGGCACGAGACCTATGTTCACGAAGGCCTGCAGGAAGTAGGCGCTGCGCGCCGCGATCACCAGGTCGCAGCTCAGGGCGAGCGAGAGGCCGATGCCAACAGCGGGTCCGTTCACGGCCGCGACCACGGGCTTCTCCATCTCGCGCATGGCGGTGATGATCGGGTGGTAGCGCTCGGTGAGAACGCGCTGGACGTCGGGGCGCCCGTCCGGCGTCAGGTCCTCCTCGCGGCCGGTTAGGTCCCGCAGGTCGGCCCCGGAGGAGAAGGCCCTTCCGCCACCGCGCAGCAGTACCGCACGCACCGCTCCCTCCTCGGCGACGAAGCGCACGGCGTCGAGCAGGTCTGCGCCGAGCTGGCGGTTCCAGGCGTTCAGCGCCTGGGGTCGGTTCAGCTCGACGACCCCGACGCCGTCAGAGATGGTCAGGGCGACGGTCTTTAGCTGCGGTGGGACGGTGGTGCTCATGGGCCTCCTCGGTCGGGCGCCGGATCCTATGGTGGTCGGGCCGTCCCTGGCGCGCGCAGGTCCGTCGCTCTCCCGTCACGTCGCTACCGTCCCGATATGCCCCGTCCGGTCGTCGGTCTGCTTGCCGCCCTGGAGAGGGCGCGCTGGAGCGTCTGGGATCAGCAGGCCGTGCTGCTCCCGCGTAACTACCTCGACGCGGTGCAGCGCGCCGGCGGGCTTGCTCTGCTCGTGGCCCCCGACCCTGCACTGGTGGCCGATCCCGACGAGATCCTCGACCGCCTGGACGGCCTGCTGCTGGCCGGGGGTGCAGACATCGATCCGGGGGCCTACGGAGCTTCGCGCCACGAGGAGACCACCGACACGGTGCCTGAGCGCGACGTCTTTGAGATCGCCCTGGTGCGCCGGGCGCTCGCGCGCGACCTGCCGGTGCTGGGGATCTGTCGCGGCATGCAGCTCATGAACGTGGCCCGCGGCGGCACGCTGCTTCAGCATCTGCCCGAGCTGTTCGGTCACCACGACCATCGCAAGGTCAAGGGCAGCTTCGAGGGTGCCGATCATGACGTGGTTCTCGACGAGGGTTCTCTGGTGGCGCGCGTTACCGGTCAAAGCACCCACCCGACCAAGTCCCACCACCATCAGGGCGTCGATCGGGCCGGAGAGGGCCTGCGCGTGACCGGGTGGTCCGTCCAGGACCGGCTGCCCGAAGCCATTGAGCTCCCGAGCAACCGCTTCGCGCTCGGGGTTCAGTGGCACCCCGAGGCGGACGAGACCTCACCGCTGATCGCAGCGCTCGTGGCCCAGGCGGCTGTGCGGCCCCGTGCGCAGGGCGCCGCGGCGCGCTAAAGCGAAGCTCGCGCCGGCCTGTCGCAGTGCCTTGAGCTCGAGCCGCGGAGGAGCCGGTTCACAGCAGCTTCTGTGCCCGAAACCAGTGCTCGGTGTTGTCCATGCCCTGCGCCAGGCTCGTCTGCGCCCGCCAGCCGAGCACCCGGCGCGCCCGCTCGTTGGGAAACAGCGCACGGCGTGAGACGTAGGTGAGGGCCTGACGCGTCACCACCGGGGCGGTCCCACGCATGTGCGCGCCGAGCTCCTGGGCCGCCGCCCCGGCTCGCAGGAGGGCAAGGGGCAGCGAGGGAACCCTGGAGCGTCCCAGCATGCGCGCATAGAAGCCGAAGAACTCGCTCGCCCGCACGGCATGTCCGTCCCAGACGGTGAAGGCCCCGACGGCGTCGGGGTGGCTCAGGGCGAGCACCAGGCAGTCGACGAGGTCCTCGATGTACACCGGAGTTATCCATCCTCCGCCGTCGCGGGGCACGAACAGACGGCGGCCGCGCAGCGCCTGCAGCGGGCGCAGCGCCCACGGCACCGACCCGGGACCGTATACGTCACCGGGCCGCACGACCACCGCCCCTGCGCGCAGCGCCATCTGGTCAGAGGCCCCCTTGGTATCGATGTAGGGTGCGCCGCAGTGGCGCGGGGAGGCTGCCGCGTCGAGCTCGCTGCGAAACTCATAGCCCCACACCGCGACCGACGAGACGTGCACGACGCGTCGGGCGCCGGCTTGTTCGGCGGCGTCCAGGACGTTGCGCGTGCCCCTCACGTTGACTGAGATGAAGTCGCTCATCGCACCGGTGTCGGAGACCAGCGCGGCCGTGTGGACCACCAGGTCACAGTCGCTCAGCCCCCGCGTCGTGGCGTGCGCGTCGGTGATGTCGAGGTTGCGCGGCTCGGCGCCCGCGCCGCGCACGGCGGCGGCGCGCCGCGGGTCGGCTTCGAGACCGACCACCGCTATCCCCCGGCTTGCCAGGCGCGAGCACAGGGCAAGACCGACGAAGCCTCCGGCTCCGGTGACGCCGATTCGGTACCGCTCGAGCTCCTGCGATCCGTCGAGCGTCATGGACCCCATGTTATGTGCGCGAGGCACGAGCTCTGAAAGTGCGGGTCGCCGATCCACGCTGGCATACTGCCCGCCTGCGTGCGGGCCTCCAGCGCCATTCGAGCAGCGGCCTGGACGGTGGTGGCCGCGGGCGTGCTTGCCCCGGCGGTCCGTCGGCGGGTTCGTGCTCCCACCTTTGCTCTGCAGGCCGTCGCGTTCGCTTCACCGGTGGCCCTGTGCGTGGCCGTTCGCCGCTCGCGCGTCCGGGACGTCGGCGCGTGCGTGCTGCAGATGTGGGCCTACGTGTGCGCCTACAAACAGCCCCACGACGATGCGGTCGGGCAGGCCGCCCGCACCCACCTGGACTATCCCATCGTTATCGACCGGGCACTGGGTCTGGGTGCGCTGCCTACCGAGCGCCTGCAACGCGCGCTGGCCCGATCGGACAGGTGGACGACGCTGGACCGTGTGCTGGTGTGGACCCACTGGGTGTGGTTCGCCGTGCCCCATCTGACGCTCGTTTACGTGCTCGTGCGCCGACCCGAGCGTGTCACGCGCGCGGCCGTGATGACCTATGCGGTATTCGACCTGGGCGCCGCGGTCTACTGGGTGGCACCGACCGCACCACCCTGGTGGACGGCGGACGTGCGCAACCACGCTGGGCGACAGCCGCACGTGCGTCGCATGATGGTGGAGTACGGCGAGTACTTCTGGCGTGACGGCTGGGGCCCGCTCTACAGTGTATTTGGAGGTAATCCCTTGGCTGCGATGCCGTCGCTTCACTTCGCCACGTCGCTGATGGCTGCGACCCTGCTGACCGACGCCGGCCCGGTTGCCGGGGCTCTCGGCTGGTCCTATGCCCTTACGCTGGGCTTCGCCCTCATCTATCTCGGCGAGCACTACGTCGTCGACCTGCTGGCCGGTGCCGCCCTGACCGCGGCCGTGCACCGGCTCGGGCCCAGCGTCGAGCCTGCGCTGAGAAGCGTGGCCGGCGGGGTGGCGCGCCTGGAGGCGCGAGCCCACGAGGGCGGCTGATGGCCGGCGAAGGCGCGTCGGGGCAGAAGGACAGGGCTGCGGGGCCGTCTCCCAGCGGATCCGCGACGTCCCCCAGGCCCCCCGATTCGTTGGCGACCGTCCTCGACGCAGCAGGCCGCGGGGAGCCCGCGCGTCCAGGGCTCGATTCGCCCGTGGGAGCGCCGGGTGCACCGATGGCCCAGCGCCCGAACCGGGGCGACCCGCCGCGCCTGAGCCTCGGGAGTCTGCACCGACTGCAGCGGGGCGCGCCGTCCGACGAGGAGATGCCGCGCGCCCACGTCACGCGCCGCCAGGCGGTGGCCGCCTGCCTGTTCGTGCTGTCGGCGGTTGCCTTCCTGTACTTCGTGTTGCCCAAGCTCACGGGCCCCAACGGCCTGACGAGCACCTGGCGGCGCGTCGAGAGTGGAAACGGTTGGTGGGTGCTCGCCGCGGTGGCGCTGGAGGTCCTCTCCTTTGCCGGCTACGTGGCGCTGTTTCGCGCCGTGTTCATTCGCGGCCATGGGCGCATCGGGTGGCGCGAGAGCTATGAGATCACCATGTCGGGGTTGGCCGCCTCGCGCCTGTTCGCAGCCGCGGGTGCGGGTGGGCTGGCGCTGACCGCCTGGGCGCTGCGCCGCTCGGGCATGGAGGCCCGCGTGGTGGCCTGTCGCATGGTGGCGTTCACCGTCCTGCTGTACGTCATCTACGCCGGCTCGATGCTGCTCGACGGAATCGGGTTGCGCACGGGGCTGTTCCCCGGTGGGGGACCGTTCGCGATCACCATCATTCCGGCCGTCGTGGCCGCCCTGTTGCTGGCGGGCGCCGGCGCGGTGGCCCTCCTACCGCGTGATGTCGAGCGCCGTCTGGAGCGCTGGGCGAGCGGTTCGGGCCGTGTGGCCCGATGGGTGGCACGGGCTCTCACCGGACCGGCGCTGGCGGCCAGCGGCGTGCGCACGGCCATCGCGCTGGTACGCACGCGTGACCCGTTGCTGCTCGGCGCTCCCGCATGGTGGGGCTTTGACATCTGTGTCCTGTGGGCGTCATTTCACGCCTTTGGGAATCCGCCGCCGTTCACGGTGATCTGGATGGCCTACTTCGTGGGCATGCTCGGCAACCTGCTGCCGCTGCCCGGCGGTGTGGGTGGGGTGGACGGTGGCATGATCGGCGCGCTGGCCGCGTTCGGCGTCGACCTGAACCTGGCTGTCGTCTCGGTGCTGGTCTATCGGGGCATAGCGTTCTGGCTGCCCACGCTTCCGGGAGTGGTGGCCTACCTGCAGCTGCGCCGTACGGTCACCCGCTGGGCGCAGGAGCGTCGCGGCGAGCCTGCGCGCGAGGCCGCGGTGGCCCGGGGAACGTCCTGAGCCGGCGGAGTGCGCGTCGGGGCGGAGAGCGCTTCGGGCTATACTTCATAAAGTAAAGCGTCGGTCCGAGCGGCCGCGCGCCAACGACGTAGCGACGAACGGGAGTGGGATGGCCGAAATCGAGAACGTGATCATCATCGGCAGCGGGCCGGCGGGCTACACCGCCGCCCTATACACCTCCCGTGCCAATCTCAGCCCCCTGGTCATCGAAGGCTTTCAGTGGGGAGGCCTGCTTCAGCAGACCACCGACGTGGAGAACTATCCCGGGTTCCCCGAGGGAATCATGGGACCGGACATGATGCAGAAGCTGCGCGATCAAGCCGAGCGCTTCGGGGCACGCCTGGTGACCGAGGAGGCCGACCGCGTGGAGCTTGCGCGTGAGCCAGGCGGCGTACACCGCGTGTGGGTGGGGGAAACCGAGCATCTGGCGCGCACGGTGATCCTGGCCATGGGCGCTCAGCACAAGAAGCTCTCGGTGACGGGCGAGGCGGAGTTGAGCGGACGAGGAGTCAGTTACTGCGCGACCTGTGATGCCGCCTTCTTCAAGGGCGCCGACACGGTCATCGTGGGAGGCGGGGACTCGGCCATGGAGGAGGCCATCTTCCTGTCCAAGTTCGCCGGCAGGGTGACCGTCGTGCACCGACGCAGTGACTTCCGCGCGTCGAAGATCATGCTCGCACGCGCCCAGCAGCAGGAGAACATCGACTTCCTGGTGCCCTACACCGTGCGCGAGTTCGTGCCGGGAGACAACGGCGCGCTCGGTCGTGCCGCGCTCGTCAACACGCAGACGGGCGAGGAGCGCTCGCTCGAGGTTTCCGGCGCCTTCGTCGCCGTCGGCCACGAGCCTCAGTCGGGCGTCGTGGCCGATCAGGTCGACGTCGACGACAGCGGTTACGTGCGCGTCGACGGTCGCTCGACTCAGACCAACCGCCCAGGCGTGTTCGCCGCCGGCGACCTCGTCGACCACACCTACCGCCAGGCCATCACCGCGGCGGGGTCCGGCTGCCAGGCGGCACTGGACGCGGAGTGGTACCTGCGCGATACCCCCGAGGTGCCCACGCCCGCGGGCTTGCCCGAAGGCGACCTGGCCGAGGCGCAGTGGGGTCCCGACCGGACGGGGGCCTCGCGCATGGAGACCGTGCCGCCGCAGGGCCAGTAACGCCGCCGCGGCTTCGCCCCACCCGGTCATCATGGCTCCGGGGCCACCAGCGAGCCCCGCCGCAGGCTCACCCTGACTGTGTGAAGAGGCCGCCGTCCGCAGGCATGGAGTTCAGGCGGCCGAGGTTCGCCAGGGCCGCCAGCGCGGGGGCTACGCGATAGCAGGCGGACTCCCGTTCTGCGATCAGGCCGCGGAGAATGGCGTTGATCTGGCGGACGCCGACGGCGTCCGCCCAGGCGAGGGGCCCCCGGGGGTAGTTCAGTCCCAGCATCATGCCGGTGTCGATGTCCTGTGCGCTACCCACCCCCTCGCCGAGGGCGAAGGCGCACTCGTTGACCACCTGGGCGACGATGCGCCCGAGCACCAGCCCGGGCGCATCGTGTACCCACAGCACGTGCTTGCCCAGCGTGGTGAAGAAGCGCTCGGCCCGCTCGGCCGAGCCGGCGCCGGTGGCCGCGGTGCGCGTCAGCTCGACCAGCTGGGCTTGCCCGAGGGGCGCCAGCGCCATGAAGCCCGCGGCACCACCGTGGACGTCGAGCTTGCCGAGCGACCCCCCGTCACACAGGATCACCCGCGGCTCGCGCGGGCTGGGTTCGTCACCCCGCCCTGCGTCACAGTCGACGAACAGCTCGGCCGGCTGCTCGAGGTCGGCGTCGGCGTGCGCCACCTCCCAGCCGGCGAGGACGGCCAGGTCGCGCAGCTCGGCGGCCAGGTTTCCCTCGCCACGCACGGCAACCACCCCCTCGCCTCCGCCGACCGGCGGGGCCGGGGGGTCCGCCGGGCGGTGTTCGCCCGCGCCGTAGTCGTAGTACCCGCGTCCCACCTTGCGTCCCAGGCGTCCGGCGGCCACGTAGCGCGAGCTGATGGCCGAGGGCCGCCAGCGCGGCTCGCCGAAGCTCTGCTCGTAGAAGCTGCGCGCGACCTCGAGTCCGACGTCGACACCCACGAGGTCCATCAGCTCAAACGGTCCCATGCGAAAGCCACCACCCAGGCGGCAGATACGGTCGATGTCCTCGACGCGTGCGACGCGCTCGGCCAGCAGGCGCAGAGCCTCCAGCCCGAACGGGCGGTTGCAGCGGTTGACCAGGAACCCGGGACCATCGGAGGCGTTGATGACCGTCTTGCCCATCGCCTCGCCGGTGGCTCGGGCGATGGCCACCGCGCGGTCGCTGGACTGCGCGCCGGCCACCACCTCGAGGAGACGCATCACCGATGCGGGGTGAAGAAGTGCATGCCCACCACACGCGCGGGGTGGCGCGCGCCGGCGGCGATGGCCGTGACCGGTAGCGAGGAGGTATTCGTGGCCAGCACGCACTCGGGGTCGACCAGCTCGGACAGGTGGGCGTAGAGCTCGTGCTTGAGCTTTATGCGTTCCGGTGCGGCCTCGATGATCAGCTCACAGTCGCGCAGGTCGGCGAGCTCGTCGACCGGCTGGAGTAGAGCCGCGGCGCGGCTCTGCTGGGCGCTGAGACCTTCACGCGCACCGAGGCGCTTCAGGTGCTCGTGGGCGCGGCGGATTCCCTCCCCGAGCGCGTCCGGCGCAGGGTCGTAGAGCATGGTGCGCGCCCGCGCGCGGCAGGCCAGCGCCGCGATGGCGCTGCCCATGGTCCCGGCGCCGACCACCCCTATGACCTGCGCGGCACCGACCGCCGGTGGGGTGAGGGGCTTCCGGGGGACCGGAGCGGTCACGACGGGTCGCCGAGCCCTTCAGTCGGGCACGAGCGCGTTGACTCCGGTCACCCCGCGCCCGATGATCAGCTTCTGGATCTCGGACGTGCCCTCGTACAGGGTGGTGACGCGCACGTCGCGCAGGTAGCGCTCCACGGGATGGTCATCGACGTAGCCCGCCCCGCCGTGAACCTGGATCGCGGTGTTGGCGCACTCGACCGCCGACTCGGTGGCGTACAGCTTGGCGATAGAAGTCTGCAGCGTGTTCGCACGGCCCCGGTCCTTGAGGTAGCCCGCGCGCCAGGTGAGCAGTCGCGCGGCGTCGGTCTTGACCACCATGTCAGCGATCATCGCCTGCACGAGCTGAAAGGCGGCGATCGGACGGCCGAACTGCTCGCGCTCCTGGCTGTAGCGCACCGACTCGTCCACGCAGCCCTGGCAGATGCCCACGCAACCGGCCGCGACGCTGTAACGACCCGAGTCCAGGGCGGACATGGCCACCTTGAAGCCGTCGCCCACGCTCCCCAGCAGGTCCTGCTCGCCCGCGTGTACGTCCTCAAGCGAAATGGAGGCGGTGTCCGAGGCGTGCAGGCCCATCTTGTGCTCGATCGCCTGGGAAGCGTAGCCCGGCTGTTCGGTGTCCACGAGAAAGCACGCCAGTCCCCGGTGGCCCAGGTGCGGGTCGGTCTGGGCGAAGATCATGGCGACCTTCGCGAAGTTGCCCATGGAGATCCACATCTTGGCGCCGTTGATGACCCAACCGGAATCGGTCCGTCGCGCTTGTGTGCGTAGGTTGGCCGCGTCAGAGCCGGTGTCGGGCTCGGTCAGACCGAAGCAGCCAAGCCACTCGCCCGTGCACAGCCGAGGCAGGAAGCGATGCTTCTGCTCTTCGGTTCCCCAGCGCAGGAGCGCCGAGCACACCAGGGAGGTCTGCACGGATACGACGGTGCGCATGGCCGAGTCGCCGCGACCGATCTCCTCCACCAAGAGGCCGTAGCTGACGTAATCGAGGCCCGCGCCTCCGTAATCGCGGGGGACGATCGCGCCGAGGTAGCCCTGCTCGGCCAGCTTGCGCACGAGCCCGAGGTCGAAGTGGTGATCACGCGCGTTCTGTCGCGAGCGCTCCACGATCTCGCGATCGGTGAACTCGCGCGCGGTCTTGCGTATCAGCTGTTGCTCGTCGGTCAGGTCGAAGTCCATTGTCCTCCCGGATCTTTAGTTGGCGCACGCCGGCGCCGGCTACCGGGGGCCACAGGCAGGTGCCGTTCGGTGAGCGAACGCTAGCGCGCGAGCACCGCGTCGTTCGCTGCCCCTTGGCAGGCTGGATCTCCGAAGAGGCACGCCGGGGTCAGGCACTAGCATGCGCGGGCGCGTGCCCGACGACTCCGTCACCATGGACAAGATCGTCGCGCTGTGCAAGCGTCGCGGCTTCGTCTTTCCCAGCTCAGAGATCTACGGTGGCCTGGGCTCCACCTATGACTTCGGCCACTACGGCGTGCTGCTCAAGGGCAACGTCAAGTCGGAGTGGTGGCGCTCGATGCTTTCCGAGCGCGACGACGTAGTGGCCCTGGACTCGGCCATCCTGCAGCACCCCCGGACCTGGGAAGCCTCGGGCCATCTGTCGAGCTTCACCGACCCGTTGGTCGACTGCCGCACGTGCCGCCAGCGCTTTCGCGCCGACCACCTCGGCCAACTTGCCTGCCCACGCAAGCCGTCGATGCATCCGGGCGAGTTCGCCGACTGCTCGCTCACCGACGCGCGCGAGTTCAACCTCATGTTTCGCACCACCGTGGGTCCCGTCGAGGAAACGGGCTCGACCGTCTACCTTCGCCCCGAAACCGCGCAGGGCATCTTCGTCAACTTCAAGAACGTCCTGCAGTTCGCCCGCAAGAAGCCGCCCTTCGGAATCGCCCAGGTGGGCAAGTCCTTCCGCAACGAGATCACCCCGGGCAACTTCATCTTTCGCACGCGCGAGTTCGAGCAGATGGAGATGGAGTTCTTCACGCCCCCGGGGGAGACGCCGCGCTGGTTTGAGTACTGGCTGAACGAGCGCCACCGCTGGTATCTGGACCTGGGAATACGCCCCGATCATCTACGCCTGCGCGCGCACGACGAGAATGAGCTGTCCCACTACTCCTCTCAGACCAGCGACGTGGAGTACCTGTTTCCCATCGGCTGGTCCGAGCTCGAGGGGATCGCCAACCGGGGGGACTACGACCTGCGTCAGCACGCCGAGTTCTCCGGCGAGAAGCTCGAGTACTTCGACCAGGCCAGCGGCGAGCGCTACGTACCCCACGTCATCGAACCAGCGGCGGGCGCTGATCGTGCCACGCTGGCCTTCCTGGTCGACGCCTACGACGAGGAGCTCATCGAGGGCGAGACGCGAACGGTGCTCCGTCTGCACCCTCGCCTGGCTCCCATCAAGGTCGCGGTCCTCCCGCTCGTTCGCAAGGACGGGCAGCCCGAGCTTGCTCGCGACGTGCACCGCAGCCTGCGCGCGGTCATGCAGGCCGACTACGACGAGGGCGGCTCGATCGGGCGTCGCTACCGGCGTCAGGACGAGATCGGGACCCCCTTCTGCGTGACCGTCGACCACCAGAGCATCGAGGACGGCACGGTCACCCTGCGTGAGCGCGACACCCTGGCTCAGGAACGTGTACCCGCAGATGACCTGGGCCCGGAGCTACAGCGACGTCTGGGCGCCTCCTGGAGTACGCCCAAGCTGGCCGCGTAGCGCGCCGGGGCCGCTCGGCCACGTGTATGGTCCGCCCTGGACCGGCGTCTCATGGAGAACGACTTCGGCTATCTGGTGTTCGGCAGTATCGCGGTGATCGTCGTCGCGCTGCTCTTGCTCGGTCGCTTCTATCCGGGCACCGGAGCCCAGCAGCTCGACTGGAAGCCCACACGCTCGGTGGAGACCGAGGCGGAGTTGGAGGTGGACGACATCGATCAGATGCTCGCCGCTCAGAACGAGCGTCGCCGTCGCCGCGGAGCACGAGAGCGCTCCCTGGAGGAAGTTGAGCTCGAGATCGCCGACGGTCTGCGCGACCAGCACGAGCGCCGTCGCGCCTACCTGACCAGCCAGGAAGGCGGCGAGGAGGCCGAGCGCGACCTCCAGGGCCTGCTGACCGCGGCCAACGAGCGCCGGCGCCGTCGCGGTGAGCCGCCGCTGAGCCTCGAGCAGCTGCGTGCCGAGCTGGAGGGCGGCGCCTGAATGGCCCGTGTGTTGATAGTGGGCGGCGGCTGTCGCGGCCGGGAGCTCGCGCGCGTCCTGCGCGACGAGGAGCACGCCGTGCGCGTCACCACGCGCGCGCCCGAGCGCCGTGCGGCGATCGAGCGGACCGGGGCGCAGTGCTGGCTCGGCGACCCCGACCGCATCGCCACCCTGCGCTACGCCCTGGAGAACGTGACCGTCGTGTGCTGGATGCTCGGGACCGCGAGCGGGACGCCCGCCGCGGTGGCGGCGCTGCACAGCTCTCGTCTGAGGTTCATGCTCGGGCAGGTCATCGACACCACCGTGCGGGGATTCCTCTACGAGGCGGCCGGGTCGGTGGCCTCGATGCAGCTTCAGGAGGGTGCGGCGACGGTGGCCAGGGTCGCGCTGGGCAACGCCATCCCGTACCGCGTGCTCGACGTGGATCCTGCCCGCCGCGCGCAGTGGCTGGCGGCGGCTCGCGCGGGCGTGGATGAGCTGCTGGAGCCCAGCGCGCCCAGTACTCCGGCCACGCCCAGCGCGTCCTTCTGACCGCGCGCCCGGGACCCGGGCAGACACGCGCTCGCTATAGTCGAACCTCGAATCACCACAAAGCCGATCAGTTTTTGCCGAAAGGGAGGATCGAGTGTCCGAATACGCCAAGCAGGTGCTCGTGGAGACCGGTTGGGTGGAGGAACACCTCAACGACGACTCGATCCGCATCGTCGAGGTGGACGAGAACCCTCAGCTCTACGCCGAGGCTCACATCCCGGGGGCGATCGGCTTCGACTGGAAGCACGACCTTCAGGACCAGGTCAAACGTGACTTTCTCGGTCCCGAGTCCTTCGCGCAGCTGTTCTCCAGCCACGGGATCTCCGACGAGCACACGGTGGTCCTCTACGGAGACCGCAACAACTGGTTCGCGGCCTACACCTACTGGTATCTGAAGTACTACGGGCACGACAAGGTGCTGCTCATGAACGGTCCGCGTGAGAAGTGGATCTCCGAGCAGCGCCCGACCAGCACCGAGGTGCCCAGCCACCCGCCGGCGTCGTTCCGGGCCGACCCCGGCGACGATGAGATCCGCGCGCGCCGCGAGGAGGTGCTGGCGGCATTGGATCACGACACGCGCTTGGTTGATGTCCGCTCTCCGGCCGAGTTCTCCGGTGAGCTCATCTCTCCGGCCGGATACGAGCAGGAGGGCGCTCAGCGCGGAGGTCACATTCCCGGAGCAGCCTCGATTCCCTGGGCTCAGGCGGTTCAGGAGGACGGCACCTTCAAGTCGGCCGACGACCTGCGCGAGCTCTACGGGGCCAAGGGCGTGACCGGCGCTGACATCATTGCCTACTGTCGCATCGGCGAGCGCTCGGCGCACACGTGGTTCGTGCTTCACGAGCTGCTCGGCGAGGAGCGGGTCAAGAACTACGACGGCTCGTGGACGGAATGGGGCAATCTCGTCGATGTCCCCGTGGAGAAGGGTTAGCCGGAGCTCATCAGGGGCGCCACGCGGTCGAGCAGGTCGCCGAGGATGCGCGCGGTGGCACCCCAGATGAAGGTTTCCCCCACGACGTAGGCATCGGTGCGCAGGCGCATCCCGCGGCGGGTGATCTCGGTGCGCTGGTACCCCGCCCGCAGGTCGCCCAGCGACAGCTCGAGCACGGCGTCCACCTCTCGCGGCGACAGCCGCCACCCGATCTCGGCGGTCAGCAGACCGACGAAGGGGTGGATCGCGTAGTTGGTGGCGAACGTGGATGTCGGCTGCAGGGCTCCGATCACGCTGACGTCGGCGGGACGGACGCCAACCTCCTCCTCGGCCTCGCGCAGCGCGGTGGCCAGCAGATCAGCATCGCGATCCTCGCGGCGGCCACCGGGAAAGGAGATCTCGCCGGCATGACGACGCAGGTCGTCGTGACGGCGCGTGAGCACGACACGGAGGTCGTTGACCGATTCGCCCCCTGAGTCGGCGGGGGAGAACAGGCCCACCAGCACCGCCGACGGCACCTGGCCGGGCAGCCTCAGGTGGATTGCCTCCCGCGCGTCGAGGAGCAAGCGGGGCAGGCCCTCGAGCTCGGCCCCTCGGTCGCCCACGAGAGTCAGCGAAACGGCAGGGCGCTCAAGCCGTGAGCTGCGCGCGCTCGATGCGCTCGCGGAACATGACCTCGCCGTCCAGGGCCCGGTGCACCGGGCACTTCGCGGCGATCACGCGCAGGCGCTCGACCTGCTCGTCGGGAAGCTCGGTAGGCAAGCGCAGCACGAGCTCAAAACGCGTCGGGAAGCCTCGCTCGGCCGGCGTGTACTCAACGTCCACCTCGACACGACCGATGTCCCAACCCTTGCGGGCGGCGTACATCTCCATGGTGATCGCCGTGCACGAGGCGAGGCTGACCGCAAGCATCTCCTGAGGGTCGGGGCCCGCGTCCTCACCACCTGAGCCCGCCGGCTCGTCGACGAGGACCTGATGGTCGCGCACCTGCACGCTGTGCTTGAACGTACCGTCGCTGCGCCGTGCCGTCGCCTTCATGCCCACGCCTTTCTGGAGAACACCGTTGCGCCAGCGCTCATGCTATCCACGCCGGCGGCCCGCCGGCGCCTCACCAGAGGGCGTTGAACACCATCCCGGTCAGCAGCTTGGGAAAGAAGAAAGTCGACTTCGGGGGCATGCTCTCCCCCGCGGCGGCGATCGCCTGCACCTGGGCCACGGGGGTGGGGCGCATGAGGAAGGCGGCGTCATATTCACCGCCGTCCACCAGGGCCGTCGCCTGTGCGAGGTCGCGGGCGTACCCGAACCCGTTCAGGTGCGAGATGTCCCGCTCGTCCAGCCCCAGGGCGTCGCGCAGCAGGAGCGCCTCGAGCACGCCCGTGTCAAGGGTGCGATAGGCCGGCGAGCGGTCGCCGAGAGCGCCATCGGCAGTGGACTGGTCGACCAAGTGCAGGCGGGCGGCCCGGCCGCTTCGCCCGTCCAGCAATCCCACGCATAGGGGGCCATCCCCGGGCGGGGGCAGCAGCTCGTCACGCGAGACGGGTGAGCGGTGGAAGTCGCGGGCGATGGCTGTGTCCAGCGAGGCCCAGCGATCGGCGCTCAGGCCCCGGACCAGGCGGTGGGTGGGGAAGATCTCAAGGCCCGGATCCTCCAGGGCCACCAGGCACATCAAGACCCAGCGGTGCGCGCCTTCCCCCCCCACCTCGTCGGCGTACACGCGTGCCGTCTCATAACGGTGGTGGCCGTCGGCGATGAGCAGCTCTGCGTCAGCGACGGCGGCCTGCACGGCGGTGATAGCCCGTGGGTCGGTCACTCGCCAGAGGCGGTGAAGCGTCCCGAGATCGTCAGTCACCGCGGTCCACGGGACCCCCTTGCAGTGGGGGCCGAGCGCGTTCTGCGCCGCGGCGTGCGGGTCTGAGTAGAGCGAGAAGATGGCCGACAGGTCGGTGCGCGTGGCGCGCATGAGGCGCAGCCGGTCCTCCCGGGGGGCGGGATGGGTGCGCTCGTGCGGGCGGATGGCGCCGGGGCCGTAGTCCTCCAGGCGCACGCGGCATAACACTCCCCTGCGTGTGCGCCGTCGTCCATCGGGACCCGTGTAATCCTGCGCCTGAGCCCACACGGCCGCCTCGCGGTCGCGGGTCACCGCGCCCTGCAGCTGCCACGCCTCCCACTGCTGCTCGGCGGCGGCGTAACGATCGCCGCCGCCGTCACGCGGCAGATCGACCGCGACCACGTTGTAGGGCGAGCGCCCGATCAGACGCTCGCGCTCGGCGTTGTCGATCACGTCGTAGGGAGGCGCGCAGACCTGCTCCAGGTCGCCCACCACCGAGCGGTCGTAATGCAGGGCGCACAGAGGCTCGATGCGGGCCATGGGCGCGGCGACCCTAGCAGCGCATGCGCCGGGCAACGAAGCGCTAGGACATCGTCCCCTAGGATTACGCTCACGGGGCGTAGCTCAGCCTGGTTAGAGTGCCGCGTTTGGGGCGCGGAGGTCGCCGGTTCGAATCCGGCCGCCCCGATCTAGGAAAGCAGGCATTGCGCCGCGGTGCGCTGCCTCGAGGCGAGTTGGGTGACAGGGACCCCCGTGCCCCGGCGCTCGGGGGCGCCGCCGCCCTCAGATGGGACAGAGATCCTCATCGCGCGCTCATTTCGACGTACTAGTTTCGGCCGCAGTCCTGGCCGGAGTCGTCGGCTGGTCTCTTAGCCCACGCCGCACGGGAGGCGCAGGCTCCATGGTGTTCCATCGCACGTCCACTGCAGAGTCCCAGTTCAGACAGCAGCTTCAGTACGGAGGCGCTACGTTCGCCGCCGCGTCGGCGTGCCTGCGCCGCCTCAAGCCGCACGGTGAGCCGCGCGAGCCAGTCGAGTTGCGCGCGCTGGTGCGCGGACTCGCGGCTAGCGTTGTCGTGCTGTGGGGTCTGCCTCGGATGCGGGTGTCGCTGACCCCAACGCCGGCCGGTGAGGAGCTCCGGCGCCACCTGTCCGCGCGCGTGTGGGGCGTGCCGCTGCATCGCATCGCCCAGGGTGTGCTGGAGGTTCCGGCGAGCGAGGCCGACTACCTGCGCGGCCGCCGTCACCGTCGGGCCCTGCGCAACAACGTCCGCCGTGCCCTCGCGGCGAAAATCGTCTGCCGTCCGCTGGCCAGTGTGCACGAACGCCGCCTGATCACCGAACGGCTCCAGGCGCGGGCGCCCCACTTTCGCGACTGGGACCTTCGGTCATTCGGGCGGCCAGGCGATCAATGGTGGGGGGCGTTCGATAGCGCCGACTCACCGATCGGACTTGCCCACGTGACGGTGGACCGGGATTGGGCGCTACTGCAGAGCCTGATCTGCACGGACCGCGCGACGCGCTACCTGCTGCACGCGCGGGTCGTGGGAGCACTCGCCACCGCCGGCGTGCGCTACCTGTGTACGAACTCCCGCAACTCGCTGCTGCTTGCGCCAAACCTGCAGTACTTCCAGCATCTGCTCGGGTATCGTGCAGCGCACCTGTCAATCGGGCCAGCGGTCGCCAAGCGCGTCGGCGTCGGTGTGGCCTGGGCTCCGGCGGGCGGCCAGGGCATCCGCGCGGCGTCGCTCACGCCAGCCGGCGACATACATCGAGCCCACGACGAGGATCACCGGGGCGAGGTAAAGCAGGCTCTCCTCAATGGGGGCACCGCCTATGTGGCCGAGCATGACCACACGCAGCTTAGCGGTCTGGAAGGAGCGCTCAGGCCAGTCGGCGATGCTCCACCGACGACTCGCCCGCGATCAGCACGTCGCTGACCATCGCCGGCGCGAAGAGCCCATGCTCCACCACTCCCGGCGTGCCCGACAGACGCTCGGCCAGCGCCCGGGGATCGGCCACTTCTCCGATGTAGTCGGCGATCACGTTGCCATCCGGGCTGGGCGGAGAGTCGCGCCGTTGCGCCGGTGCCACCAGACGCAGCGTCGCCGCGCTGGCGAAGGCGAGGATCTCCAGGGGCACGGGAGGGGTAAGGCGCTGCACCGCCTTTTCGGCCGAGGCGATGACGACGAAGCGGCGGGCCGCGGCGGCCACGATCTTCTCTCGCGTGTGCGCGCCACCGCCACCCTTGATGAGCCAGCCCGCCGGGTCGACCTGGTCGGCGCCGTCGATGGCGATGTCCAGCTCGCGCAGGCTGTCCAGGGGCTCGACGGTGAGGCCAGCGGCTCGTGCGGCGTGCTCCGTGGCGGGCGAGGTGGCTGTGCAGCGCAGGCGCAGGCCACGGCGGGCGAGCTCGGGCAGCAGGTAGGACACCGTCGATCCAGTGCCCAGCCCCACGCGAGCCCCCTCGAACACGAGCTCGGCGGCGGCGACTGCCGCCCGTCGCTTTTGGTCCTCAGCGTCGCTCATGCTTGCCTCCTGCTCCGCGCGCACCTAGCGGCGCGACCTTACCGCGCCCCGCTGGCCGGCACTGGCAACGGGGGACGTCGACCTGACCGTCCCTAGCATGGTCCTCAGTGCGCGTGCTGGTCATCGAGGACGAACCCGCGATTCTCGACTTCGTCGTGCGCGGCCTCGCCGCCGAGGGATTTGACGTCCAGCAGGCGCAGGACGGTCCGGACGGTGAGCGCCTCGCGCTGCGCGACGGCGTGGACCTGGTCGTGCTCGACCTGATGCTTCCCGGGCGGCCGGGACTCGAGGTCCTGGCCACGGTTCGTCGCGACCGTCCGGCGCTACCGGTCATCGTGCTCACCGCCCGCGGTCAACTCGAGGACCGCGTGGGTGGTCTCGACGCGGGCGCCACCGACTATCTGGTCAAGCCCTTCGCGTTCGCCGAGCTGGCGGCGCGGGTGCGCGCCCACCTGCGCAGCGCCGAACAGCAGGACCCGACCACCCTGCGGGCTGGCGACATCGAGCTCGATCTCGTGAGCAGACGCGTCGTCCGGGCGGGTGCGCCCGTCAGCCTGACGGGCAAGGAGCTGGACCTACTCGCCCACCTCCTGCGCCATCCCGACGAGGTCCTCACCAGAGAGCAACTGTTGCGCGACGTGTGGGGGCTGAACTTCGACCCCGGCACGAACATCGTCGAGGTCTACATCGGCTACGTGCGGCGCAAGCTGCGGCGCCCCGATCGGCCCGATCCCATCGTCACCGTGCGCTCGGTCGGCTATCGCCTGCGCTCGCGTGATGGGTGAGCGGCTCGACCGCGGGTCCCAGCCGCGAAGCGGACCGCACGACGCGGTCGATCCTGCCGGGCGCCGGCCGTGGGCAGGACTGTCCCGGGTAGTCCCCCGGGGGCTGGGGTGGCGGCTGACCGCCTGGGTGGCGGCGGGGCTGCTGGCCACCCTGGCCATCACCTTCCTGGCGGTCTACCGCGGGACGGGATCGGAGCTGCGTCATCAGCTCGACGGACGCCTGGTCAGCAGTGGCCGCGCCTTTGCCCAGGACGCGGCCGCCGGGCCCCGCGGCGATGGCGCGACCCTGCTCGCGCGCGCGCATGACTACGTCAACGCCCAGCCGTTCGCGGCCACCTCACGTTTGCTTTACCTATCCGTACCCGGCCGCCGCGCCGTCACCAACGAACCCGAGCTGCTCGGGCTCGGGGCGCCCGACGGGGGTGAGTCCAGTGCGGGGCAGATCGCCGAGAACCGGCTCGCCGCTGCGCTCATTCGGGCGCCACGCGGCTACTCGACGGTCAACGTGCCCGATGTCGGACCTCTGCGCCTGCTGGTGGTCCCCGTGCGTCGCGGAACGCATGTCGTGGGCGCCGTGGGGTCCGGCGAGCCCCTGAGCAGTGTGGAAGAGGCCCAACGGGGGGTGGCCAGAACCTTCCTGCTAGCGGGCGGCGTGGCGCTTGTGGTGGTCCTGCTGGCCTCCTACGCCGCGGGCGCGCGCGTGTCAGCACCGCTGCGACGCATGGCGCGCGTGGCCGCTCGGGTGGACGGTGGGGACCTGGCGCCGCGCATGGGCGCCGTGGGAGCGCGTGACGAGGTGCGCGTGCTCGCTGACGCCTTCGACCACATGCTCGATCGGCTGGCGGATGCGTTCGCGCGCCAGCGCTCCTTCGTGTCCGACGCGTCCCACGAGCTGCGTACGCCGCTGACGGTGATCCGCGGCCAGCTGGAGGTGCTGGCCCGCCAGGAGCGCCCTGATACGCAGGAGGTACGGCGCGTGGCGCACCTGGTCTCAGCCGAGGTGGCGCGCATGAGTCGCATGGTCGATGAGCTGCTCGCTCTGGCCCACAGCGCCGAGCTTCCGTCGCGGGTGGCTGTGGTGGACGTTCACCGTTACCTCTCAGAGCTGTGGGACGGCGTCGCGCACACCGCGAACCGGCGGTTTGAGAGCGACCTGCGCGTGCGCGGGCAGCTGCGCGCTGACCCCGACCGGCTGGCCCAGGCGCTGCGCAACCTGGCTGCCAACGCGATCGCGCATACTCGCGAGCGCGACGGCCGGGTGCGCCTGAGCGCGTGGGTGCCTGCGCCTGGTCAGCTGTGCCTCACCGTCGAAGACGACGGCCCCGGCATCGCCTCGGACCAGCGCGAGCGCGTCTTTGATCGCTTTCACCGCACGGACGCGGCACGCACGCGCAGCGCCGGCGGCACCGGGCTCGGACTGGCCATAGTGCGCGACGCTGTCGAGGCCCACGGCGGCCGTGTCTCGGTGGAGCCGGGCGGGGACCTCGGCGGCGCGCGCGTGGTAATCGAGCTGCCGGCGTTCGTTGGGGGCGGGTCGCCGCACGCCCTGTCCGGCGCGGCGCTGCAGACCGCCGGTGACCTGGACGAGCCGCCCCTCGTAGCCAGCGAAAACCCCAGTCCCGCCTCCCCTCAGTCGGCGGGACCGGGGGGAGGCGAACTGGGTTAGTGGCCGCCATGCGGAGCGACCACTTCTTAGAAACGACGAGCGCAGTCAAAACTTGCGCGCCCCTTTCCCACGCCGCGTGCGGGGCGTCAGGCCGTATCGGCCCCGAGGGGTCCGCCCGGCTCGCGTACCGCGGCGCGGTCGCCGGTGCCATCCTCGCTGCGCGCCGGATGCGGCGGATCCTCTCCGCGGAGAAAGCGTGTGACGGCCAGGACGGTCAGCAGCGTGAGGATTACCGCGCTGCCCACGCACCACTGGCAAATGGCCTTGATGGTGAACAACTCGCGGTAGGTCAGGTACGCGCTGAAGCCGAAGCCCACAATGGTCAGCGCCACCGTCAGCAGCCGGGCGCGCTCGTCGGCGGGCACCAGCACGGAGCCGAGGATGAGCACGTAGCCGACCAGCCCCAGCACCGCCACGGGGACGCCCGACAGGTCGGCATAGGCGGAGTGCTGGACTTCCTCGCAGCTGTGGCCGGAGGAGCACAGGACCGCCACGTGCTCATAGTGCGTGTAGGTGAGGTAGCCGGCGAGCGCTATGCCCAGCGCCGAGAGCATCACCATGGCCATTCTGAGTCGCTGGTCGGTCATGCGTGCGCGCCCATGGTCAGCAAGCTAGCGCGCTCCGCGGCCCCCGCCGACTTCTAGCGTTTCAGCAGCTGGTCGATCGCCGGTGTGAAAGCAGCCGGCGTCAGTCCGCCCTTGGCGGTGTAGTCGTACACGCTGGGCTTCGCTCCGGTCTTGCCGAGCAGGAAGGCCGGAGTGGAGATCTGGGGCAGGTTCTCCTGGGCCAGCTTGTCGGCCTGTCCGAGCTGTGCGGTGACGGCGGGCGAGAAGCGCGCGGAGAGGGCCTGATTGACGTTCAGACCCGGCACCCCTGCGGCGATCGAGCGCAGGAAGGCCTCGGTGACGTAGCTGGTGTTCTCCGGCTGCTGGTTGGCGTAGAAGACGCTGATGAAGCTCCACAGCCTGTTCTGTTGCCCCGCCGCGGCGGCCACCTGGGCCGCAGTCTTGGAATCGGGACCGATGAAGGCGAGGTTGCGAAAGACGATCTGTAGCTTGCCCGCGCGTACGTAGTTGTTGGCCAGCGTGGGCAGTACGTTCAGCTCGAACTGCTGACAGAAGGGACACTGCAGGTCAGCGAACTCGATCATGGTCACGGGCGCCTTGGGGCTGCCCAGGGTGAGGCCGCTCTGGGGGATCCCCTGTAGAAACGCAACGGGGGTGGAGGCCACCGCCCGTCCGTTGGCGGGCACCTTGGCCGCGGACTTGCCCCCGCCGCTGCTGACCACGATCAGCACCACCACCACCGCGGCGGCCGCGGCCAGCGCGGCCGCGAGCTGGGTCAGACGCCGGCGGCGCGCGGCGCGCGTGCGCTCGGCCTCCTCGGCCGCCCGCCGCTGATCGCGGGCCTGCTCACGCCGCTGCTTGCGGGTCAGGTCATCGGTGCCGGGCTCCGAGCTCATCAGGCACATTATCCCACCGCTTCGCCTTCCCGCGCGCCTGAGCACCGCAATCCGGGCCTCTGACCTCGGATTGCGCGGGAGAGGGACAATGCGCTGGGAGCCCCCGTAGCTCAACTGGATAGAGCACCGGCCTTCTAAGCCGGATGTTGCTGGTTCGAGTCCAGCCGGGGGTGCTTGACGGCCGTCGCAGTGGCGTGATCACGCGGTTTGCGCGGCGGGTACACAGGCCCTGATTTCTCCAGCTCGGTCCTCGGTGCGACGACCGTCCGGACCAGCCGACCAGGCCGTTCGTAGAACCCCGACGATCCGCGCAGGCGCCCGCCCGCTCCAGGCGGCCGGCAGGGTCACACGGGCTCGGTAGCGATCATCACGTCAGACGCTTTGATGACGGCGGTGATGGTCGCGTCCTCGGTGATCTCCAGCTCGTCTACGGCCTCCACCGTTATGGAGGCCACGAGGCGCTGTCCGCCGACGTCGAGTTCGACGTTGGCGATCGAGGCGCCCCGGGAAATCTTCTTGACGGTCCCGCGCAGTTGGTTGCGAGCGCTTATTCGCACGATCGGGGTCTCCTCGGTTTCGTGAAAGGGGGGTTTTGCAGAGTAGAGTGCGTGAGGTGCGGAGCGAGACGGGCTCCGCGGCGGGCACGGTCGGCGGCGGCCATCGCCACAGGGCGTCCCCCGGCTTCTCGGCGGTCGGTCGTTGAGCGTCCAGGGCTCGTTCGCCGCGGTCGCACGCGACGGCGGACGGGCTGCGCTGGTCACCGTCGTCGCCGGCCCCCACCTGGGCGCGCGGTTGCTGGTCCGCGCTGACGGGCGCCAAGAGGGCGCGTTGGGTGACGCTCAGCTCCGTGAGAACGCGGTCGCCCACGCGCAGGACCTCATGTGGACGGAGCGCTCGGAGATGCGCGGCGAGCTGTTCGTCGATGTCACCGCTCCCCCTCCGCGCCTGCTCATCTTCGGCGCGATCGCCTACGCCAGCGATCTGGCACGCCTTGCGCGGGTGGCGGGGTGGCGACCCTTCGTCATCGATCCCCGGGCCAGATTCGCAACGCGGGCGCGCTTCCCTGACGCGGTGGAGGTCGTGGTCGCCTGGCCGGGCGCCGCCCTGCAGCGTCTGGGCGCCATCGACCGGGCTACCTACGTGGCCGTTCTGTCCAACGATCCTAAGATCGATGACGCGGTCCTGCTGCTGGCGCTGAGCGCGGAGCCGGCCTACGTCGGCGCGATGGGATCGCGCCACGCACAGGCTAAGCGCTCCGCACGCCTGCGGGCTGCCGGCGCGTCCGAGGATGACCTGAACCGCATCAGCGCCCCCGTCGGGCTGGACCTTGGTGCCCTGACGGCCGCGGAGACCGCCTTGTCGGTCATGGCCGAGGTGGTGGCCGTTCGCCACGGTCGCGAGGGCGGACGTCTATCGGCGCGCCGCGACGGGCGCGACCCCTCGACTTCCCTGTGAGGCTCGCCACGATCTGACCCACCCGCACCCACTCGGCCGATAGCCTCAGGGTGGGTCGGTTACATGCGCTGTGATTCGAGGGAGGGTGAGGCCATGAAGGACGTGGTGGAACAGGTCGATTCCTGGGTGGCGCGCGGTGATCGGGTTGCGCTCGCCACCGTCGTGGGGGTGCGGCGTTCGGCGCCCCGGCCGCCGGGGTCCAAGATGGCGATCAGCGACAGCGGCGAGGTGTACGGTGCGGTCTCCGGCGGCTGCGTTGAGGGTGCCGTCGTGGAGGTCGCCGAGAGAGTGCTCGCGGGGGCTGAGCCGCAGCTCGTGACCTATGGCATCGCCGACAGCCAGGCTTGGGATGTCGGTCTGCCCTGCGGCGGCGAGATCGACGTGTGGGTGGAGCGCTTCGAGCCGTGAGCGCGCAGCGCTCGTTCGCGGCGATCGCGCGCGCGGACGGGCGCGCCTCACTCATCACCGCGACAACCGGGCGCCACGCGGGCGCGCATCTGCTCGTGCGCGCGAACGGGGACCTCGAGGGCACGCTGGGCGACGCCGGGGTCGACGCGCAGGCGGTAGCGCACGCGCAGGAGCTGATGTGGGCCGAGCGCTCGGACACGCGCGGCGAGTTGTTCATCGACGTCACCGCTCCGGCCCCGCGCGTGCTGATCTTCGGTGCCGTGGAGTACGCAAGCCACCTCGCTCACTTCGCACGCGTGACCGGCTGGCGCCCGTACGTGATAGATCCCCGCGCGCAGTTCGCGACCCCCGCGCGCTTCCCCGACGCCCTGGAGGTTGTCGTCGCATGGCCGCAGTCAGCGCTCGAGCAGCTCGGCGGGATCGATCGCGCCACATACGTGGCCGTGCTCACGCACGACCCCAAGATCGACGACGAGGTGCTGCAGCTCGCGCTGAGCGCGCAACCGGCCTATATCGGCGCCATGGGCTCCAGGCGCGCACAGGTCGAGCGCCGGGAGCGCCTGCTGGCGGCTGGTGTCAACGAGGACGAGCTTGCCCGCATCAGCGCCCCCATCGGCCTTGACCTGGGCGCCATCAGCTCCGAGGAGGTCGCACTGTCGATCATGGCCGAGCTCGTCGCCGTTCGCTATGGGCGCAGCGGCGGACGCCTGTCGGCGCGTAGCGGCGGAAGCATCCACTAGCTCTGCGCACGATGGCGAACAGGACCATGCGACAGTTACGCGAGGGCGAGGTGCCCTTCGACGGCGGGACCGCGATCCAGGAGGACGCCGGCCGGCCCGTCTTTCGCGGTAACGGCGACGACGACCCTCTGCGTGGTCTGCGCAAACGTCCTTGCCGAAGCGATGCATCCTGTGCAGATGACCAAGAAGGTTCGCGTGCGCTGCGGACGGTGCTCGACGGTCAATGTCGCCGTCACCGAAACGCCGCCCGACGGCTAGAGTGAACTTCAAAGCCGGCGTGGCGAGCCGGGCCAACGGACCCGTTGGTGAACAAGCGGTGAACCGCTTGGTCGCGTGCGCTTCGACGTGCACAGTGCGTCCCTTGCGCGCGATGTTGGCAGCGGTGGGCAGCGTGGTGGCCCTGGCCGGGGGCCCGGCTGCGGCGACGGCCGCGCCGTCGAACGACGTGGGGCCCGCCACCGGGATCACGCCGTCGGGGCGCCAGCTCGCACCCGCGGGTCGTCTGAGCGCCGTGGGCGACTTTCCCACGGGAGGCGCGTTGAGTCCAGATGGACGCTTCTTCTGGGCTGTGGACGCCGGTCACGGGCACAACGATGTGACGATCGTCGAGGTAGCAACCGGCGCGGTGACCCAGGTGCTGCCCCTGCCCGGAGCCTACGTCGGCGTTGCCTTTGCTCCCGACGGGCGCAGCGCCTACGTCTCCGGCGAGCCGTCGGGCAACAGCCACCCGCCGTCCGACGGGCCCACCAAGGCCGGCGGAGGTGACGCGATCCACGTCTTCAGCGTCGACCCGGGCAGCGGCCATGCGGTCGAGGACAACCCGATCTCCCTGCCCGCGACGAGCGGCGGAATGGCCCAGACGCACGCCAGCATGCCCGTGGGCCTCGCGCCACCCACGCCGGGGCCTGGGGCGTCAAGCGGCCTGGGCTGGCCCGAGGGCCTGGCGGTCACGCCCGACGGGCGCCGGCTGGTCGTGGCCCTCAACCAGGCCGACAAGGTGGCAATCGTCGACCTTCCGACGCGCACGACCCGCCTGGTCGCCGTCGGCAGCTACCCCTACGCCGTCGCCGTCGCCCGCGACGGCAAGGCCTGGGTGAGCAGCGAGGGCAACGGGACCGTGCAGGCCGTCGACCTCGACGCGGCGACGGTGGTGGCCACGGTCGGTGTGGGTGGAGCGCTCGGTGACGCCTACGCGCACGCCGAGGGCCTGGTCGCCGACCCCGCGCGTGACCGGTTGTACGTTGCGGTCGCGTCGCGGGA